>JAEEGL013473086.1_pt1 | contig 10516 bp, 6 predicted proteins | sample 9134231 | NCBI WGS metagenome assembly JAEEGL01 (sample SAMN16246548, study PRJNA631951) | gut metagenome | biome: gut microbiome; feature: rumen; material: fiber-attached | host: Bos | place: Iran: Karaj | collected 2018-10
AAAGGCGTTGGCGTCGAAACCTTCAGAAATGCAAATGATGGCAGCTGTGAGGGAATGGAATATCCGGAAAAACACTGCTTTACCGTTCAGTTCCACCCGGAAGCCGCTTCAGGACCCCGGGATACCGCTGTATTGTTTGACCGTTTTGTGCAGAAAATGGAGGAAATGAAGCATGCCTAAAGATACAAGCATCAAAAAGGTCCTGGTGATCGGTTCCGGACCAATTGTGATTGGGCAGGCAGCTGAGTTTGATTATGCTGGCGCCCAGGCCTGCCGCGTCCTGAAACAGGAAGGTATCGATGTGGTACTGGTCAACTCCAATCCTGCAACAATCATGACGGATCAGCATCTCGCGGATGAAATCTATCTGGAGCCGTTGAACGCGGCCACCGTTCGCCGTGTGATCGAAAAAGAGCGGCCGGACGGGCTGATTGCCGGCCTCGGAGGCCAGACTGGTCTGACTCTCGCCATGCAGTTGAGCCGGGATGGAACGCTGGATAGATACAATGTCCGTCTGCTTGGATCTCCGATTGATGCAATCGAAAAAGCAGAGGATCGGGAAAAGTTCCGTGAAACCATGCTGGCCATCGGTCAGCCCTGTGTACCTTCTGGCATAGCAGAAACGCTTGAGGATGCGCTTGCCATAGCAGAAGAGATCGGTTATCCGGTCATCATCCGTCCGGCTTATACGTTGGGTGGCAGTGGCGGCGGTATTGCCGCGAATAAAAAAGAAATGCGCCAGGCCGCGCAGATCGGTCTCGACGCCTCCCCGATCACTCAGATTCTGGTGGAAAAATGTATTGCTGGCTGGAAAGAAATCGAGTTCGAAACGATGCGGGATGCACAGGGCAACGTGATCGCGGTTTGCTCGATGGAGAATGTGGATCCTGTCGGGATTCATACCGGCGACAGCGTCGTGGTGGCTCCGGCATTGACGCTTTCAGACAAGGAATACCAGATGCTTCGGAGCGCTTCGCTGGATATCGTAACTGCTATCGGGATCGTCGGCGGATGTAATTGTCAGTTTGCGCTGAACCCGGATTCCTTTGAGTACGCTGTCATTGAAGTAAACCCGCGCGTCAGTCGCTCCTCTGCGCTTGCAAGCAAGGCGACTGGTTATCCGATCGCAAAAATCACGACGCGTCTTGCCCTTGGGTATGCGCTGGACGAAATCGCCAATGATATTACCGGGAAAACCTGCGCTTGTTTTGAACCTACAGTGGACTATGTTGTCTGCAAATTCCCCAAATGGCCGTTTGATAAATTCTACGGTTCCTCCCGCCGTTTGGGAACCCAGATGAAGGCAACCGGCGAAGTTATGTCTATTGGCCAGCGCTTTGAGGAAGCCCTGATGAAAGCCGTCCGTGGTGCAGAGATCTCGCTGGATACGTTGAACGCCCCGCCTCTTACGGATGAAGATATCCGCACACGTCTGTCTATGCAGGATGACCGGCGCCTATTTACGGTTTTTGAAGCTCTGAAGCAGGGCATTTCCGTAGACGAGATCTTTGAAATCACGAGGATTGACCGTTTCTTCCTTTTCCGCCTGGAATACATGGCAAAACTGGAAATACGCGCCTCAAAGACCGGTTTGCAGCCCGGAGACTATGAGCTTTTCAAGCGTCTGGGATACCCTGACACTGCGATCAGGCGGATCACAGGGGCTGAAACATTGCCGGGATTCTCCTACAGTTATAAGATGGTCGATACATGCGCTGCTGAGTTTGCCGCAGAAACGCCGTATTTCTATTCCTGCACCGATAAAGCCTGCGAATCCCGGATGCATCAGCGCTCCGGCCGTCCCGTTGTCATCGTGCTGGGCTCAGGACCGATCCGTATCGGCCAGGGGATTGAATTCGATTACTCCTCCGTTCACTGCGTCTGGACGCTCCGGAAAATCGGTTATGATGTTGTCATTATCAATAACAATCCGGAAACGGTCTCGACGGACTATGATACCGCGAACCGCCTTTATTTCGAGCCGCTCACACCGGAGGACGTCTGGAATATTATCCAGGTCGAAAAGCCTGTTGGTGTCGTCGTTGCATTCGGCGGCCAGACTGCTATTAAACTGACGCAGTTCCTTTCTTCCAAAAACATCCCGATCCTCGGCACCAGTGCCGAATCCATTGACATTGCCGAAGATCGTGAACGCTTTGATATGCTGCTCGAGCAGTTCGGAATTCGCCGTCCCCGCGGCATGGCAGTTCGAACCTTGGAAGAGGCGGTTTCAGCAGCGGAAGAACTTGGTTATCCCGTATTGCTGCGTCCCTCTTACGTGATCGGTGGTCAGAATATGACCATTTCCCGTTCAAGAGAAAAAACTGTGGATTATATGGAACGGATTCTTGCCGGCGGAATCGAGAATCCGGTACTCGTCGACCAGTACCTGCCGGGTATTGAACTCGAAGTGGATGTTATTTCAGACGGACAGGACGTCCTGATTCCGGGCATCATGGAACACATCGAACGCGCAGGTGTCCACAGTGGCGATTCCATAGCTGTCTACCCGCCTTTCAACCTGACAGAGAAATTTCAGGACAAGATTTGTGACATTTCCACCAAACTTGCGCTTGCCCTCGGCACCAAGGGACTGGTAAATATTCAGTACCTGATTTTCGACAACGAACTGTATGTGATCGAGGTAAATCCTCGTGCATCCCGAACAATTCCGTACATTTCCAAGGTGACAGGCGTACCGATGGTGGACCTTGCTTCCCGAGTGATGCTTGGAGAACCCTTGAAGGGAATGGGTTTTGGAACAGGCCTCTATCCGGCTCCTCCCTGCTGCGCCATCAAAGTCCCGGTCTTCTCCTTTGAAAAGCTGAACGATGCAGACTCCATTCTTGGTCCGGAAATGAAATCCACGGGCGAAGTTCTCGGAATCGGTATTACGAAAGCGGAGGCCCTTTTTAAAGGATTGTCTGCCGCCGGTTTCTCCCTGCCCACTGCGCGGGACACTTCTGGTATGGGGATTCTTCTTTCTGTCGAAGATGAAGACTTCCCTGACGCAATTGCCATGGCCAAACGCTGTTATGACTTGGGGATCAAGGTCTATGCAACCAAAGATACCGCCCGGGCGGTTTCTTCCGTCGGTATCCATGTGCAAACTGTTGCTGATCCGAAAATCAGTGATGAAATCATCACACTGATGGAAAACGGTTCGGTAAACTATATCATTTACACGGGTGCTGTAAAGGACGACACGGTCGGCGATTACCGTGTTCTCCACCGGAAAGCTATGATGATGGGCATCCCCTGTATGACATCGCTGGATACTGCAAATGCGCTTGCGGACATCCTTGGTTCACGTTTCTCCCCGGAAAACACGGAACTTGTGGATATTAACCGCATGAAACACTGACGTATAAGAGAATAAGCGCTGCCGGCTGGCAGCGCTTATTTCTTTGGTTTATCCGATTGCCTCGCGAACTCTTTTGACCGCTTTCGCAACGTCATCAAACTGTTCCGGTGTCAGGGACTGCGGTCCGTCACACAGCGCGTGTTGAGGATCATTGTGCACTTCGATCATCAGCCCGTCTGCGCCGCAGGCGGCTGCAGCCAATGCCATGGGCTTCACATAGCGTGCAGCGCCGGTCGCGTGGCTGGGGTCGACAACCACCGGTAGGTGGCTCAGTTCATGAAGTACTGCCACTGCAGAAAGATCCAGCGTGTTGCGCGTATAGGTTTCAAAAGTTCGCACGCCCCGTTCGCACAGAATCACCTGTTCATTTCCGCCGCTCATGATGTATTCGGCACTCATCAGGAATTCCTTGATATTGTTGGCCAGCCCGCGCTTGAGCAGGATCGGCTTGCTGGTTTTACCCAGTTCCTTCAGCAGCTCAAAATTCTGCATATTCCGGGCACCGACCTGGATAATATCGACGTCGTCGAACAAGTCCAGGTGTGCGATATCCATAATCTCTGTGATAATCGGAAGTCCGGTCAGTCTTTTGACCTCGCTCAGAATTCGGATCCCTTCCTCGTGCAACCCCTGGAAATCATATGGGGATGTTCTCGGCTTAAACGCACCTCCTCGCAGGACGCCGGCGCCGCTTTCCTTGACAGCACGCGCAATCGTCTCGACCTGTGCCTCCGATTCGACGCTGCATGGTCCGGCGATCAGGGTGAAAGCACCGCCGCCGAACGCGGTTCTGTTGTTCAGGCAAACAACGGTATCATCCGGATGAAATTTCCGGTTGGCTTTCTTGAAAGGCTCAGAAATCCGCGTTACACCTTCCACAAACTCCAGTCCGCGGATCAGATCGGTATCGATTCGCGTCGTATCGCCGACAAGCCCGATAATTGTCTGGAACTCGCCCTCTGAAATGTGCGTTCGGACGCCCTGACTCTCAAGCCATTTTATCAGGTGTTCCTGTTCCTCTGCCCGGATATTTTTTTTCAGTGCAATAATCATTTCTGCATAACTCCTTCTGAATCAATAGACAGTACGTAGCCCCGGAAGATGTTGGAGGTCATCTGTCAAACTGCGGCGGTACCGGTTTTGTGACCTTTTCCAGTTCCTTCTTCCGCCGGGTTTTCACTTCGCTGGGTATTGCCTGGATATCTCCGGCTTTTGTGAGAGCCATCTTTGTCAGGCTCGGTCCGATCAGTTCGTAAATCAGAACGCCGAACAGCACGATATTCCGGATCAGCGTTCCGTCCTCCCCGCCCAGTACACGGTATGCCGTCGTACACATTCCAAGGGCTACGCCAGCCTGCGGCAGTAATGTGATACCCAGGTATTTCCGTACTGTTTCAGGGCTTTTTGCCAGCACAGCGGAGAAATGTGCACCCAGAATTTTTCCCAATGAGCGTGTAAATATATAAATTACGCCGATCAGGATTACGGAGAGATCTCCGAATACATCAAATTGCAATGCGGAACCGCTGAGCACAAAGAAAAGTGTAATCGCCGGACCGGACCAGCGATCTGCCTGAAGCATAAGTTCTTCACTCAGTGGACAGAAATTGCAGAAAACCGTACCGAGCATCATGCATACCAGCAAGCTGGAAAAACCAAAGGTAAACGGCCCGATCGGAATTTTCAGCTGACTCACGGCAACTGTTATGATGACACTGCCGACAATCAGTGCATTGCGGTTCCGGTGAGAATGAAAGTATCGTTCCAGATAAGTAAGAACAACACCCGTCAGTCCGCCGAAAGCCAGTGAAAGAACAACCTCTGCAAGGGGTTCAATAATCAATGCAGCGATATGTGTCGTTCCGTTCTTCATCGCCTGCGCAATGCCAAAGGAAACAGCAAAAATCACAAGACCGACTGCGTCATCCAATGCTACAACAGGCAGAAGTACGTCTGTAACCGGTCCCTTTGCCTTGTACTGACGTACAACCATCAGTGTGGCTGCAGGAGCGGTCGCAGCGGCGATCGCTCCCATCGTGATGGCAACCGGCAGGCTCAGCAGGTCCGGCCGGAGGAAATGGAATATAATCAGTGCGATGTCCACGAAAACTGTCGCCACCACAGCCTGCAGGATACCGATGATGGTTGCCTGTTTCCCTGTCTGTTTGAGGGCGGAAAGACGGAATTCATGCCCGATGGCAAAGGCGATAAAACCGAGCGCTACGTCGCTGATCAGCGACAGAGAGTCGACCTGGTCAAACGTTCCGAATCCGATGCCAAAACGGCCGAGGACGCAGGGTCCGATCAGCACGCCGGCCACCAGATAAGCTGTGACATCCGGCAGATGGAACTTTACGAAAAGACGTGTCATCAGCAGCCCTGCAAACAGGGCGATTGCAATCAGTAAAAGGGTCTGCATAACTAATCAGGGCTTCCTTCTCTTGGTTTTACGGCGGCAATTTTACCACGTTTGTCCTGCGGTTACAAGTGCCTTTTCCTTGCACGTCGAATGCTTCTATGTTAATATTGTTCTAATGAAAAACAGCAAGGAGCAATGCGCAATGACCAACGTAACAAAGGACATCTTTTATATCGGTGTAAACGATCATGACCTGGATCTCTTTGAAGGCCAGTATATTGTCCCTTTAGGCATGGCTTATAATTCCTATGTGATTCTTGATGAGAAAATTGCTGTGATGGATTCGGTGGATCGGCGTTTCGGCGGGCAGTGGATAACCAACCTGGAAGAAGCTCTCTCCGGCCGCACGCCTGATTATCTGATTGTCCAGCATATGGAACCGGATCATTCAGCAAACATCGCGCTGTTTATGGAAAAATACCCCGGTGCGACCGTCGTTGCCTCTGCCAAGGCTTTCACCATGATGAAAAACTTCTATGGCACGGATTACGCGGATCGGCGTCTCGTTGCTGCGGAAGGAACAGAGCTGGTGCTCGGCGCCCACATCCTGCAGTTTATTGCCGCTCCGATGGTGCACTGGCCCGAAGTGCTCATGACGTATGACCGGACGGATGGAATTCTCTTCTCAGCGGACGCATTTGGCAAGTTCGGTGCCCTGGACACTGAGGATCCGGAAGGATGGGCCTGTGAGGCAAGAAGATATTATTTTGGTATTGTCGGAAAATACGGCGCACAGGCGCAAGCCGTCCTGAAAAAAGCCGCTGCTCTTGATATCCGGGTCATCTGTCCCTTGCATGGCCCGGTCCTGGAAGAAAACCTCGATTATTATCTTGACCTTTACAATACCTGGACTGCCTATGGTGTTGAAACAGAGGGTGTTGCTGTATTCTATACTTCCGTGTATGGCAACACGGCAAAAGCTGTGGAAATCCTCGAGGAAAAGCTGAAGGAAAAAGGCTGCCCGAAGGTTGCGGTCAGTGACCTGGCACGGGACGATATGGCCGAATGTGTTGAGGATGCCTTCCGTTACGGAAGAATCATCCTGGCAACCACTACCTATAACGCGGACGTTTTCCCCTTCATGCGCACCTTTATTGAAACCCTCGCCGAGCATGGATGGCGCGGCCGCAAGGTCGGTCTTGTTGAAAACGGCTCTTGGGCTCCCACAGCCGCGAAGGTCATGAAAACCCTCCTGGAAGGTTGCAGGGATATCGTCTTCACCGAAAACCAGGTGAAGATTCTCTCTGCAGTTACAGAAGAAAACATCGTTCAGCTCGATGCTCTTGCAGAAGAAATCCTGAAGTAAGATCAGATTCTGGAATATCGGGGTTGAAACCGTATGAAGAAACGGCTTACGCCTGTCACACGCCATTACATCATCATCACTGCAGGATTCTGGATGAATTTCTGCATCTTTACGGCATACGCTGCGGTTTTTCTTCATGATGCCGGATATAACAACCTGGAACTGGGCCTGATCATGGCAGCCGGTAATATCGGCGGTGCACTGCTCGGCCCGGTTCTTGGTGCGCTTGTGGACCGGAACCGCGCCGTTCGCCATGCAGCCGTAAATTACATCCTGCTGGCTCTGCAGGCAGTGTTTCTGATTCTGCTCCGTCTGAACCCGACCCGTGGAGTTCTTTGCGCTTCCTGCTACCTGCTGTATATGGCGGTTTCAATTCCTGTTAACGCGCTGAACCTGGATCTGTGCGTTCGTCTGGAGCATGCGAAAGCGCCGCTGGACTTTGGTGTTGCCCGTTCCACCGGTTCTCTGGCTTTCATGATCCTATCTGTCGTTCTGGGTTTCCTGGTGGACCGTCTTTCGAGCCTGATCCTGCCTTTCGCAGGGCTGGTGATCGCGTGTATTCAGACAGTTGGTAACCGGCTCATTGATCACGACCTGCGCAAAGCCGAATCGCTTCTCGCACCGGAGGATACCGGGATCCGTGAGATATCTTCTTCGTTTTTTGCCTTTGTCCGGGAAAACAGATCCTTCTGTATAATGCTTTTCGGAACGATTCTGATTTTTATCGCCCATAACATGGACGGGAATTTCCTGATCAACCTGGTAACAAATCTCGGCGGATCGACAGATATCATGGGCTATCTTGCCGCCTTTACCGCGTTGGTGGAAGTACCGGTCATGATCTTTTCATCAAAACTTCCGAAGCGCTGGACGCGTGTGCAGTATGTACGCGCTTCATTCGTCTTTTTTGTTCTGAAGATTCTGGCCTATGCCCTGGCGCCGACGATTCCGCTTCTCTTCGCTGCGCGGATCCTGCAGGCTCCCAGTTATGCGCTGTATACCGTTCTGGTTGTCGGTTATGCGGATCAGACGGTTGCGAGAAAAGACTCTGCGAAAGCGCAGAGTCTTGCAGTGTCTATGACGACGATTGGTTCCGTTCTGGCCAGTCTGATCGGTGGTCCCATGTTTGACGCTGTCGGAGTCAGAACCACCATGCTGGTCGCTGCTGCTATCGCAACAGCCGGAGCAGCCATTGCGATCTTCGGCACCTTTGGGAAGCGCGTGAAGAATCTTTCGTAGCCGGGCATCAATCACCTTTCAGAACGTGATATACGGTATCAAAGCACGTGTTGATCTTGTAATCTTTCGACAGGAAACAGCCGTACGGACTGTTCATTCGCCATACATAATCCTTGTTTCCCTCCGGTGCATTGACCAGGCCCCAGATGCATACAGCGCTAAGGATCTGCTCTTCCCCGCTGTTGGCCTGCATAAAGACTTCTGAGAACAGCCGGCCGTAGAATTCCGCGTGCTCGGCTGTCTTGTTTTTGTCAAAATTCCGGACCGCCATTTCTGTGATCTGCACTTCATATCCGTGACTGCTGTAGATGCTGATGGATTCCTTTACATTGGTGATCAGGCTTTCCTCAAGGCAGCCTTCCTGTACGCCGTATCCGCCGAGATAGCCCTGCATACCGATGCCGTCCACGAGCGTTCTGAACTCGCCGTTTTCATTCTGCGCATACATATTGATGCTGTTCAGAAGTTCCAGCGCGGCTGCCCGTTTCTCCGGGAAAAACATATTGTAATCATTGTAGAACAGGTGAATATCCACACCCAGTTTCTCCACAGTATCCCGAGCACACAGGAAAGCAAACTCAACATAGTCTTCTCCGACGCAGTCCAGGAAAATGTTGGATTCACCGCTGCGGACTGTTCTCAGATGACGGGGATCGCCGTTCACCCATTCGCCCGGATTGTCCCCGATCGCTTCATTCACAACATCCCAGCAGTATATGACACCTGGGAATTTCTCTTCAAAATGAGTGATTACCTGTTCAATATAACTTTGCAGTCGCGCTCGGATCGTTTCTTTGTCGGCAAGCGGTTTTTTCTCGTCATAGTCTTCATGGAAGAACCACTTTGTCATATATGCGTCCCAGACAAGAACATGTCCGCGTACTCCTTTTCCGTGTTCCTGGCACCAGGCGATCATCTTGTCCGCATTGGTATAGTTCATGCGCGGCATACCGTCTTCACTGCGTCTGGATGCGTTCTGATCCAGCAGTGAATAGGCTTTCGTTTCGTTGGTGCAGGTAAGGGAATTGAAATGATCATCCAGAAAATCCATATACACCGCATTGTTCATATCCCAGTATCCGAACGCGCCGCCCAGCTTGAACCCATATGGTTCGGCGAAAAGATACAGGGATTCATAATCGTCAGAGACAGTGCCTGCAAGTTCAGCGTGTGCCAGAGCAGGTATCATGAAAAGGGCCATTGCAGCAACCAGTGAAATAATACGTTTCATACATGGTTTCCTCCTAACTGATGTAGCTTGATTATTCTATCCTTCCAGTATGATTACTGTCAATGCCCGTATGATTGTACCGGTTTCTGCTTGAGAAAACAAAAAGGACCGTCCTTTCGGACGGTCCCTGAATCAATTCCTGATTCGGAATTACGGAGCAGCTTCTTCAGCGGGAGCTTCTTCTGCAGCCTCTTCTGCAGCAGCTTCTGCTGCAGCAGCATTCTCCGCGTCTACTTCTTCCTGAGTCTTGTCGCCGTTGAACACGTCGCAGCGCTGCTGGAAGGGATTCCAGGCCGCTTCAGCGATTTCAGCGGGCGTGCCGCCGCCCAGGTTCCAGGTAACTTCGGTAATGGAGGAGTTGCGGTCGCCAATCAGGTTGAACTTCATGATGGTCGCATTCTCGCCCTTCCGGAGCATCGCGTAGGTTTCTTCAACCGCGCGATCGTCGGTGCCTACATCGTAGTACTGGGTCGCCCAGGACAGATCTTCTTCGCCCTCTTCAAGCTCTTCCACGTTTCCGGGCGCCGTCATACGATAGAGGGTGTAGATCTGCTGCAGTTTCAGGGAAGTTTCTTCGTCGTAGACATTCGGAATACCATAAATGTTGTTGTCCGCGGCGGAAGTGTAGCGCTTGGCGTTCGGGCCCATGGGAACCGCGACGCAGCCCCATTCATCAGCGCACTGGTTGATGGTGCTGTTGCCGTTGAATCCTTCATAGGACTGGCCGACCATGAATGCAACGTTGCCTTCCGGCCAGAACCTCTGATAATCGTCCCACTGTTCGTTGGGCCGCATGTACTTCTCGCCCCACTCGATACGACGCTGGATCGCATCCAGGAACTCCTGATCCTTGATGGCGGGAACCAGTTTGCCTTCTTCGTTGAACTTGTAGAAGTCGGCTTCGTTGCTCACAACCAGAGCCACAGTCACATCGTCGCCGTTACCGGTCAGCGCCCA
>JAEEGL013938390.1_pt1 | contig 10516 bp, 8 predicted proteins | sample 9134231 | NCBI WGS metagenome assembly JAEEGL01 (sample SAMN16246548, study PRJNA631951) | gut metagenome | biome: gut microbiome; feature: rumen; material: fiber-attached | host: Bos | place: Iran: Karaj | collected 2018-10
ACATAACCCTCATTCAGTATAACGGAGAGTATAATGGCTAAAAGAGTCGTGGCAGTGGTTTCATCCCTGATCACAGCCTGTCTGATGATAATCTTCTTTTTGTGGGGACAGAAAATGAATCTGTTTGGAACCGGAACCAAAACAATAAATTACAGGGAAGATTCCGAACCTGTGATAAATCCCTATATGGGCTATGCGCCTGATTCATTGAACACGAAACTTTGCGATAAGGCGAGCCTTGTGTACATCAATCTTCTCTGGAGCGAGCTAGAGCCGGAGGAGGGTGAGTACGACTGGGAATATATCGAGGAGAAGTATCTTCTGGACAGGTGGAGGAGCGCCGGCAAGAACCTGGTGCTGCGCTTTGTGTGCGACATTCCTTCAAATGAAGAGCATATGGATATACCCCAGTGGCTCTATGACAAGACCGGGGACGGAGAGTTCTACGACATCGAGTATGGAAAGGGCTACGGCCCGGATTACAACAACGAAGTATTTATAGAAGAGCATGGTAAAGCTATAGCTGAGATCGGCAGGCACTTTGAAGGCGACGGGTTTCTGCGCTACGTGGAGCTTGGAAGCCTTGGACACTGGGGTGAGTGGCACACATACTATCCGGCAGGGATTCCGAGAATCCCCAGGCAATCCGTCAGAGAGAAGTACGTTGCACAGTATCAGAAAGCCTTTCCTTACGCAAAGCTCCTGATGAGGAGGCCGTTTAAAGAGCTTCCCGAGGGCTGGGGCGTATTCAACGACATGACAGGCCACGGACAGGACACCTTCGTGTGGCTCACCTGGATAGAGAGCGGCGGAGATTACGATTCCTCCGGTGAAAAGAACGGACTTAAGGCAGTGCCTGAGATCTGGAACACAGCCCCCGTGGGAGGTGAGTTTACAAGCTCCATTCCCATGAGCGATATGCTGGGACCGCAGCTTGATGAGACGCTAAAAAACCTGGAGAGATCCCATATGACCTTCATAGGCCCCAAGGTTCCCGACCCGAAAAAGAGCGGAGATATTCAGGAACCATCGGACAAGGTCCTTAAGAAAGTGGGCTACAGATACAGGGTTTCCAGCCTTTCCATGAAGACTCCCTTTATGTCTAAGCAGACAAACCTTTCCCTTACGATAACCAACGATGGTGCAGCGCCTATCTATTTTGATCATGTGATGTGCATGTACATTGAGCTTCCGGAAGGATCGGATACGGAGAGATTTCTTGATATCTGCAACGGCATGGGAAAAGACGGCACGGAAGCAGAGGGTATGCTGAGATTCGAGATGCCCTTCAGTCTCATGGAGATGACGCAGGGGAGTGAAAAGAAATTTGATCTGTCCCTGCCAAGAGACCTGCTGGAATATGTTGATGCCAAGATATATGTGGGAATAGAGGATGCTGAGACAGGCGTTCCTTCAGTGAAACTTGATATGAAGCAGCCAAGGACAGAGATGCTTTCTCTTTTGTGGCAGAATAATTAAAGATGTGGAAATAATTAAAGGCCGGAGCTTTCTGATAAGCTTCGGCCTGTTTGTGTTTAATCTCTGGGACGCATGTAGAAATTGCCCATGATCTCCTCGGTCCTTATGGAGTTGATGAAGGCGTTTGGATCGATCTCTTTTACCTTGGGAATTATCTTCCTTGTGTCTGAGGCGCTTACTATGGAGTAGACTATCTTTTTATTTCTGTGGCCAAAAGAGCCTTCGCCGTCGATAAGTGTGGCGCCGTGACCGCAGGTTGCGTAGATCATGGAGCATACCCTGTCAGGATTGTCCGTGATTATAAACAGTGTCCGCTGCTGGTACGTCCTGTAGAGAATGTGCAGGGCCTGGGTGGATACGTACTGGAAGATCATTGAGTATAGAGCCTTATCCCAACCGAACAGGAAGCCTGCGATTGCAAGGATCACAATGTTCATGCCGAGGATGACGGGAAAGGCATCGACTCCTTTTTTCTGTGAGAGATAGATCGAGATAAAGTCTGTTCCGCCGCTTGTGGCGTCGACATTAAGGCACATGGTTATTGCCAGGGCGTTCAGAATTCCGCCAAAGACCGCAACCAGAAGAGGGTCGTTGGTCAGGGTGTAGTTGGGGAGCATATCAACGAAGAAACCGTTGGCCAGCACCATTATCATGGAAAAGATCGTGAATCTTTTTCCGATGTATCTGAAACCAATGTAAACAGGGATCACGTTGAGTGCTACGTTGATGGGCGTGTAGGGAATGGTCAGGCCAAAATACTTGAGCATGACTCTCTGGATGATGATGGTAAGGCCTGTGGCGCCGCCGGGAAACAGCCCGCCTGCATTGACAAAGGTCTTGATGTTTACCGCCATAAGAAGGGCGGCAAGAAGAACCACGACAAGGCGGATAAAGTCCCACTTAAGGGCTGCCTTCAGGCTGTATTGTTTTTTCTTTTTACGAGAATCCATAGTTTTCCCCGGTCCTTTTCATCGATAGTTTCAGGGTTTAAGCTCGTAGATCTTTGGAGATATCTTTACCTTCAGGTAGAGGTCTGCGTACTGTGAAGGGGTTAGGTCCTCCACGTAGTTTAGCTGAAAGTTCTTTTGAAAACCACTCTTAAGCAGTATATCGGCTGCCTTATTGTAGGCGATGGCGGCCTCTGCCTCGGAGCTGTATTTTCCTACCACGTAGTTACTCTTAATATGGATCACGGCCTTGTATCTCACAAAGCCCTTGTGGGCGTACTGTCTGACGCCCCGGTATCTGTTCAGTATGATGATGTTCTCGTACCTCAGGTCGTCGTGATCATCGTTGGCGAACTGGTAATCACGCCCCTCCACCGCATAGCTCTTGATGCCGTAGCGTGCAAGGACCGAGAGCTGGCTTCCGTAGTCTGCCACAAACAGGTGGGAGCCACGCTGCATGATCTTGTGGGAGGAGTAGTAGAAGAGATCATCTATGTCGAACTTCAATGTTCTGTTTGGAGATAAATAATATAGGAAATACTTGTTTTCCAGATATATCGGCGTTGCGATGTACATTCCCTTGTCCCTGAAGTTGATGAGGGTGACGAATTTTTCGAAGGGGATGGCCATTTTCTTTTTGTAGGAGGAGATGTCCAAAGTCTCGTCTTCAAGCACCTTTGCGGCGTCTTTATAGGCCGTGGCAGCCCTCTTTATATTGGAAAAACTGCCAAGGGAAATGTGCTTTCCGCAGTAGGTTATGGAGGCCCTGTAGGACGGAGTGCCGTCTTTTAATGTGGTTTCATATACCCCAATATATTTTTTTGGACTCATTTTTCCCCCTGATATGGTATACTATCTAATTAATTATTGTATATAGATTGTAGAAACGTGTCAAAATGGAGGAGTGTTTAAATGTCAAAAGAAGTTTTTTACACAAGTACAAGAGGTGACAAAAGACCTATGAAAGCATCAGAGGCTATCTTAAGGGGACTTGCTCCCGACGGAGGTCTGTTTGTTCCCGATCATATACCGGCACTGGATAAGAGCCTTCGCGAACTCTCGGAGCTTTCCTATCAGGAGACAGCTTATGAAGTCATGAAACTGCTTTTGACTGACTTTACTGAGGAGGAGCTCAAGTACTGCATCTCACATGCTTATGATTCAAAGTTCGACACAGAGGAGATCGCACCTCTTACAGAGGCTGCAGGAGCTTATTTCATCGAGCTCTATCACGGCGCAACAATCGCCTTCAAGGATATGGCGCTGTCCATACTTCCTTATCTTATGACAACAGCAGCCAAAAAGAATTCTACGAAAAACGAGATCGTTATTCTGACTGCCACCAGCGGAGATACAGGTAAGGCAGCACTTGCGGGCTTTGCGGAAGTTCCCGGCACAAGGATCATAGTTTTTTACCCCAAGCACGGCGTAAGCCCCATACAGGAGCAGCAGATGGTTACCCAGAAGGGCGACAACACCTGCGTTATCGGCATCGAGGGCAACTTCGATGATGCACAGACCGGAGTAAAGAAGATCTTCACAGATCCAGAGCTGGCTGCCTACATGGATTCCAAGGGCTTTCAGTTCTCATCCGCCAATTCCATCAACATCGGAAGACTGATCCCTCAGATCGTCTATTATGTCTTTTCCTACTGCAAGCTCCTCAAAGAGGGCAGGATCGCAGACGGCGACAAGATAAACGTGGTTGTTCCCACAGGCAACTTCGGAAATATCCTGGCTGCTTACTACGCAGGAAAGATGGGTGTTCCGGTTAACAGGTTCATCTGCGCATCAAATTCCAACAAGGTGCTCTTTGATTTCTTTGCTACCGGCGAGTACGACAGGAACAGGGATTTCGTGCTCACAAGCTCACCTTCAATGGATATTCTCATTTCTTCCAACCTGGAGAGGCTTATATACCACATCGCAGGCGACAATTCCGATATGGATGCGGCTTACATGGAGAAACTTTCAAAGGAAGGCAAGTACGAGATCACAGATGAGATGAGGCAGAAACTGGTCGATTTCTACGGCGGCTTTGCTACTGAGGAAGAGACATTCGCTACTATAGCAGATCTTTTTAAGAATCATTCTTATCTTATAGATACACACACGGCTGTTGCTGCATCTGTTTATGACAGGTACAGGAAAGAGACCGGTGACAAGACTGTTACTATTATTGCATCTACAGCAAGCCCTTATAAGTTCACAAGAAGCGTCATGGAAGCCCTTGGGGAGGGTAATGACGGCATGGACGACTTTGCGCTTGCAGACAAGCTTTGCGAGATCTCCGGTGTCGCAATCCCAGACGCTGTGCAGTCTATCAGGAACGCAGAGGTCATACATAAGACCGTTGTTGATAAAAACAAGATGGAAGACGCAGTTAAGTCTTTCCTTGGCATCTGATTCTTGGTAAAATAGTCATACGGGGTTTTTTCGACCATAAGATTATATAACGGAGGTGCGTATGGACTTAGGCAAGGCTATTTACTCAGAAATCACACCTGAAATTGTAGAGCTTTCGAAGTTATCTACGGAAGCGGATCTTATAGAGAACGAGTTGTTTTACAAGTATGACGTTAAACGCGGTCTTCGTGACCTTAACGGAAAGGGCGTCCTTACAGGACTTACCAGGATTTCGGAGATCATCGCCAAGAAGGTGGTGGACGGCAAAGAAGTGCCCGCCGACGGCGAGATCTATTTTAGGGGATATGATGTAAAAGAGCTGATCAAGGCTGCAGTTGATGAGAAGAGATATGCTTTTGAAGAGTGCGCGTATCTTCTTCTGTTTGATGCGCTGCCCACGGGAAAAGAGCTCTTTGAGTTTGAGAAGTTATTGGGCTTTTACAGGACGCTTCCCACCAGCTTTGTAAGGGACGTTATCATGAAGGCGCCAAGCCGCGACATGATGAATACGCTGGCAAGGAGCGTGCTGACGCTTTATTCTTATGATGACCAGGCAGACGACGTGTCTATGCCGAATGTGCTCAGGCAGTCGCTGCAGCTCATCAGTATGTTCCCTCTTTTATCAATATATGGTTACCAGGCATACAACCATTATCATGAGGGTAATTCACTGGTTATCCACCCGCCGAGGGAGGAGCTGTCAACAGCAGAGACTATCTTGCATCTGCTTCGACCGGACAGCCAGTACACAGAGCTTGAAGCCAAGCTCCTGGATATCTGCCTTGTGCTTCACATGGAGCATGGCGGCGGTAACAATTCATCGTTTACTACTCACGTTGTGAGCTCATCTCTGACGGATACTTATTCCGTAATTGCAGCGGCCATCGGGTCGCTTAAGGGTCCCCGCCACGGCGGAGCCAATATCAAAGTGGTTCACATGTTTGATGACATCGAGGAGCACGTCAAGGACTGGAAGGACGAGGATGAGGTATCGGCTTATCTTCAGAAGATACTTGATAAGGAGGCCTTTGATAAGGCAGGACTTATCTATGGTATCGGCCACGCTATTTATTCCAAGTCTGATCCGAGAGCTGTGATCTTAAAGAGCTTTGTGGAGAAACTGGCAGCAGAGAAGCACAGGGAAGATGAACTTGGCCTGTACGAACTGGTTGAGAAGCTTGCCCCCAGGATCATCAGCGGCGAGCGCACCATGTACAAGGGCGTCAGCGCCAACGTGGACTTCTATTCGGGATTTGTTTACAGAATGCTGGATCTTCCTGAGGAGCTGTATCCTACAATCTTCGCCATGGCGAGGATCGTCGGCTGGAGTGCCCACAGAATGGAAGAGCTGGCCAATAACGGCAAGATCATCCGTCCCGCCTACATGGCCATCGAACCACGTAAAGATTACGTCCCCATGGACAATAGATAAGATCATAAAAAGCCTTTCCCGGCAATCACCGGGGGAGGCTTTTGTTACCATTCTTGGTGGTATGAAATACGGACTCATTCTGGAAATGTTGGAAAACATGGGCGCTTACTATTCTTAAGGGTATTTTGGTGTTATAATGAATTCGCGTGTTTTATGTCTGCAAAGGCAATCAAATAATAAGGAGATATGACATGGAAGAGAGAGAAATTCTTAAACTGATCGATCACACACTGCTTACTGCAGATGCTACATGGGAGGGAATCGTTGCACTTTGCGACGAGGCTGTTAAGTATGGAACAGCTACTGTATGCATTCCGCCCACATACCTTAAAAGAGTACACGACAAGTACGGCGAGAACCTTAAGCTCTGCACCGTTATTGGTTTCCCACTGGGCTACAGCTGCACAGAGTCCAAGGTTGTTGAGGCAAAGGTTGCCATCGAGGACGGCGCATCAGAGATTGACACTGTTGTGAATGTCAGCGACGTTAAGAATCACAGATATGAGGAAGTTAAGAAGGAACTCGAGGAGATCAAAAAGGCCTGCGGAGATAAGCTCCTTAAGGTTATCATTGAGAACTGCTACCTGACAGAAGAGGAGAAGGTTGAGCTCTGCAAGATCGTTACAGAGGTTAAGGCTGATTACATCAAGACTTCAACAGGATTTGGCTCCAAGGGAGCTACTCTTGAGGATATCGAGCTCTTTAAGAAGAACATCGGACCTGATGTTAAGATCAAGGCAGCAGGCGGAATCAGGACTATTGAGGATGCACTTGCCTATGCTGAGGCAGGATGCAGCAGGATCGGTTCTTCTAAGGTTGCACCGCTTATTGCTGAGAAATATGGCCTTTGATGATTGGGGCTTATAAAAAGACTGTTATTGAAATGATAAGGCCGGCAGAGGAATCTGCCGGCCTTTTTATGTGTTGCTGTATCGGTAGAGCTTTCTGTATTCCCGTGGCGAGTGACCTGTGATTTCGTGAAAGGCTTTGTTGAAGGTTGTGGTGGACTGGAAACCTGCCATGAAGGCGCACTCGGTTATGGTGAAATCATCGTCGAGGAGCAGGGATGCGGCATTTCTCACCCTGATATTGGACAGGTAAGCGGGAAATGACATGTGCATGTACTGCTTGAAGAGCTTGGAGAAGTAGTAGGTGCTGAGACCTACCTGCTTTGCAACGCCTGCCTGGGTTAAGTCCTCGGATGAATTCTCTGCAATGTACTTACATGCGGAATGAATGTAGTTCCAGCCTGCGCCGTAATTGTCAGGGGTGTCCGTGTGCTCTTTATTCTTCTCAAGAACGTAGTCACCTACGGCCAGAAGGATGTCGTAGATGCAGAGCTTGCATCTGGTCTCGGCCAGAGGGTCGTCACTGCTGTTTATCTTAGATATTTCCCATATTTTGTTCTCGATGAAAACCGCAAGTTCAGGGTTCACGTCCCTTTCAATGTGGTGACAGGGGTAAAGGAACCTCGCTATGGATATAAGATCGAGGTGGTTTTCCAGAACATCAGACGGGAACTGGATGAAGATTGCACTGCGCTTTGGTATCTTCACGGTTTCGTGTATCTGATGGGGCCAGGCCAGGAGAATGTCTCCTTTTTTTGCTGCATACAAAGTACCGCTGATGCGGTATTGGCAGTCGTCCTGCAGCACCAGCGTGAACTCTGCGGCATTGTGCCAGTGGGGCGGAAAGACCTCGGGCCCGCCTTCTTTGGCCACAATGATGGCAGAGGGAGAATGAAATTCGAGCTTTTCTTTTGTGACATTTTCCATACATATATCATAGCAAAAATCGGGCAAAAAATAACAAAAATATTATTCTAATTTTATGTATAGAGGATTAGTATTTTCATACAATGGATGAATATGTATGAAAAGGAAAGATAAATGAGTACAAGAGTGATATCTGCTAAGAATAAAAGAGAGATAGATTTTACCGAGGGCAATTCCCTTAAACTTATACTGGCTTTTTACTGGCCCTTGCTACTTACCAGCACTTTGCAGCAGTTTTACAATTTTGCGGACACCTGGATCGTAGGAAAAGGACTTGGTGATAATGCCCTGGCGGCAGTGGGGAATATGGGTTCATTATTCTTCCTGATCGTCGGGTTTTCTTTTGGTCTGGCAAGTGGTTTTTCAGTGCTTATAGCACAGAGCTACGGCGCTAAGAACGAGGAAGAGTTAAAGCACAGATACGCAGCTGTCATCGAGCTTGGAATAATCATGGCTGTGGTGATGACTCTTTTCAGTGTGACCTTTCTTCCTTATGCACTGAGGATACTTCGGACTGATGAGATGATCATAGGAGATAGCCTGAAATACGGATATATCGTATTTGGAGGGTTATCAGCGGGAATCTGTTACAACATTTCAGGATCTATCCTGAGGGCTTTTGGCGACAGTAAGACGCCGCTTCGGGCAATCATTATCTCTTCAATATTGAACCTTGCAATGGACAGCATGTTTATATTTGTGCTGCATACAGGCGTGGAAGGCGCTGCGATTGCGACACTCTGCTCGCAGGTTATTTCCTCTGTGATATGTGTAAGGCGGCTTTTGAAGATAGATATGCTTAAACTGGAGAAGAGGCATTTTGTAAATGACAGAAAGACTTTTTCAGAGCTTCTTGGAAACGGACTTCCCATGGCCTTCATGAATTCCATAACTGCTGTGGGATGCATGGTGGTACAGTATTTCGTAAACGGCTATGGTGTCGTTTATACTGCAGCTTACGCAGCCTGCACCAAGTTTCTCAATCTGGCTATGAATCCGGCTGCAACCGCAGGAAATGCCATGGCTGCGTATTCCAGCCAGAACTACGGCGCAAAGAAGTATGGCAGGATCAGGGAAGGCCTTTATGTATGTCTCGGTATCGCACTGGTTTCGTATGTGCTTTTAGGCGCACCCATGGTGTTTGTTCCCGGAACACTGGCAAAGATACTTCTGTCCGGAGAGGAGCAGATAGCACTGGTCTGCAAGTTCCTGCCAAGGACGGGGATTTTCATTATAGCTCTGAATGTTCTATTTGCTGTAAGAAGTGCAGTGCAGGGAATGGGAAAACCTATGCTTCCTATGCTGTCAGGTGTTTTCGAGATGATCTTAAGGATCGTCGTTATTTCTTTTCTCATAGGAAAGATAGGTTTTACTGCCACAGCCTACGCTGAGATCGCAGCATGGACGGGAGCGCTTATTGTCAACGTTTATGCGTTTTGTACTGCAATGGCGCCGCTGGTTGGAAGAGATAATGTATTCATGCAACTGACTAAAAGGAGGGTTATGACATGAGAGCACTGTTCATAGGTGGAACAGGAACCATTAGTATGGGGATTGTTAAGAGACTTGCGCAGGATCCCCAGTGGGAGGTATTTCTCCTGAACAGAGGAAACAGGAAGGATGAGGTTCCTTCCGGAGTGAATCAGATTGTCGCTGATATCAATGATGAGGACGATGTTCTTAAGAAGATCGACGAGATGGATTTCGATGTGGTCAGCGACTTTATAGCCTTTGATGTCAAGGCCGTGGAGCGGGATTACAGGCTGTTTAAGGGAAGGACCAGGCAGTACATATTTATCAGTTCCGCATCTGCTTACAACAAGCCTGCGGCTAATTATGTGATAACAGAGGGGACGACTCTCGCTAATCCTTATTGGGAGTATTCCAGAAATAAGATCGCCTGTGAGGAGTTTCTTCTTGCGAAATACAGGGAGGAAGGTTTCCCTGTTACGATAGTAAGGCCAAGCCACACCTATGATGAGAGAAATATTCCGCTCGGAGTTCATGGTGATAAGGGATTCTACCAGGTGATCAGGCGCATGCAGCAGGGTAAGCCCGTCATTATACAGGGCGATGGAACATCGCTTTGGGCCCTTACCTTTAACAGCGATTTTGCTATAGGATACACGGGCATTATGGGCAACAGACACGCCATCGGCGAAGCTTTCCAGATAACGGGAGATGAAATACTCACCTGGAACCAGATCTATCAGACGATAGCGGATGCATTGGGCGTGGAGCTCAAGGCGCGCCATGTATCCTCGGAGTTTTTGAGTGAAGTAGGCGCCAAATTCGGGTATGACTTCACAGGAAGCCTTATCGGAGACAAGGCAGTGTCGGTTGTATTTGACAACAGCAAGTTAAAGAGGCTGGTGCCTCAGATGACTACGAATGTTCCCTTCCATAAGGGAGTAAGGATCGCAATTGAATATGTTCTTTCCCATCCCGAGAGATATGAGGAAGATCCTGTGTTTGAC
>JAEEGL014319557.1_pt1 | contig 10516 bp, 12 predicted proteins | sample 9134231 | NCBI WGS metagenome assembly JAEEGL01 (sample SAMN16246548, study PRJNA631951) | gut metagenome | biome: gut microbiome; feature: rumen; material: fiber-attached | host: Bos | place: Iran: Karaj | collected 2018-10
AGAATTTTTAGTAAATGCAATCAAGGCTGCGGATTCCGTAATGAAGGAAGGTGCAGCCTTTTATATATGGCATGCAGACTCCGAAGGTTACAATTTTAGAGGAGCCTGCCGCGATAACGGATGGAAGGTTAGACAATGCCTTATATGGCGGAAAAATACATTTGTATTAGGCCGCCAGGATTACCAATGGGCTCACGAGCCTGCCATCTACGGATGGAAGGACGGAGCCGCACATTACTTCGTGAATGACCGGACACAATCAACAGTTATCGAAAAAGACAAGCTCAACATCGACAAGATGAAAAAAGAGGAGATGCGCAATCTCCTAAAACAGCTCCTGGACGATCAGATCCCTACAACAGTGATCGAAGAGGACAAACCATCAAGAAGCGCAGAACATCCCACAATGAAACCGATTCCTTTAATTGGCAGACTCATCAAAAATTCGAGCAGGCCAGGCGAGATCGTCCTGGACACATTCGGAGGATCCGGAACCACTTTAATGGCATGCGAGCAGCTAAACCGCAAGTGCTATACTTGCGAGCTTGATCCAAGATATGTGGACGTGATAATTGAGAGGTGGGAAAAATACACCGGACTAAAGGCCGAGAAGATAAATGACTAAAACGAGATGGAGAAATAAAATCAAGAAGGCCTGCATTGCAGCCGGAACATATCAAAAATATTACGACAACGCGATCGACACGCTCGCTCACATCATGGAGCTCAGGGACCGCGCTATTGAAATGTACGAAGCCACCGGATCAAATCCGGTTACTATGCACACCAACAGAGCAGGAGCAGCGAATGCACAAAAGAATCCGACATTCACAGCAATATTAGACTGTGACGCGCAAGCCCTCGCATATTGGAGGGACCTCGGATTAACACCTGCAGGATTAAAGCGCCTGGGAGAAAAAGGACTCGTCAATAAAGACGGATCCGGAGGATTAGCTGATGCACTCGCCGAATTAGGTATATGAAAGCAAAAAAGTATTTTAATATTGCAATTCAATATGCCGAGGATGTAATCTCCGGAAGGAAAGTCGCCGGAGCAGACATCGTTAATGCGTGTAAAAGATTCCAGGAGGACATTAAACGAGAAGATCTTCTGATCGACACGAAACAAGCCGATGCTGTTGTCAGCATCATGGAAGGAATATTCGTGCATAGAAAAGGTGAGGACATAGACGGAACACCTCTCCTTGGAAAGCCTTTCAAGTTAGAGCCGTGGGAAATTTTTATTGTTTATAATCTCTTGGCTATTTGGTACAAGGGAAAGAACGAGCGAAAGTACAAAGAAGCATTTATCATGATTGCCAGGAAAAACGGAAAGACCTCATTCATTGCGGCCTTTTCATTTGCCCTTGCAATTGTGCAGCGGAAATCCGGATCCACGATCTATGTCGTGGCAGCAGCACTTAAGCAGGCCCTCGAGAGCTTCAACTTTTTGCTGTTCTCATTGCAGTATAAGAAAATAATCGATGATTTCGATGTAAAGAACAACTCATTCGAGCACTCGATCAAATATGCATTTTACAAAGACGGAAGGCCAGATGGGACCATCGAGATTCAGATCATGGCATCGAATCCGGACGCGCAGGATTCATTTAACTGCAACTTTGCCATTGCTGACGAGGTCGCAGCCTACAAGAAGCCGAGCCAGTACAATCGATTCAAAGAGGCCATGAAAAGCTATACAAACAAGCTCATGGTCGGAATCACCACAGCAGGCGACAACGTAAACTCATTCGGACATGATCGAATGGAGTATGCGGTCAAAGTGGCAGCAGGGATCGTCAAAGACGATGCCTTTTTTAGTTTTGTAGCACGAGCAGATCAGGATGAAAAGGGAAACGTTGACTTTGAGGATCCGATCCAGCACATGAAAGCGAATCCAAATTATGGAGTCACAATCAGACCGCAGGACATCATGAACGATGCGCTGCAGGCCCGGAATGATCCACAACAAAGAAAAGACTTCCTGAGCAGGTCCTTAAACATATACACAGCAGCCATGCGAGCATGGTTTGACATTGAAGAGTTCAGAGCCTCCGATAGACAATACAATTGGAGCCTCGAAGAGCTCGCAAAACTTGGGATTAATTGGTATGGCGGCGCGGACCTTTCAAGACTTCATGATCTGACAGCAGCCGCGCTTTTCGGAACATATAATGGAGTTGATATTATAATCACGCATGCCTTCTGTCCGGTAGTGATGGCAGTACATAAAGCAGAAGAGGACAACATCCCACTTTATGGATGGCAGGACGAAGGATGGCTCACGATGAGCAATGCTCCAACGATCAACATCGCGGACATTGTAAACTGGTTTATTTCGATGCGGAGTATGGGATTTAAGATCCGACAGGTCGGACATGACCGGAAATTTGCTGGAGAGGAATACTTCCCATTGATGCAAAGAGCCGGATTTAATATTGTGGATCAGCCACAGTATTATTACGTTAAATCACAAGGATTCCGCCACATTGAAAAAGCAGCCAAGGACGGAAAACTTTATTATTTGCATTCGGACGCTTATGAGTATTGCGTCTCAAATGTAACCGCAGTCGAAAAGACAGACGATGCGGTTCAATATGAAAAAGTGGAAGAGAAGCAGAGGATCGATCTATTCGATGCCTCTGTTTTTGCATGCATAAGAAGCATTCAAGACGCGGAGCGGAGCAGAGCCGCTCAATCTTGGTGGGGTAACTAATGAGCAGGAAAAAGAAAACACAAAACAAAACACAGACCAGGAATGGCGCTCTCTCAAATGTGGCAGTCTGGCTCACGGATGCCGGAGACCTTACATGCCCAGGATATACAAGCCTGGCAGACAATCCGGAGATCATGACCGCATGCCATAAAATCGCAGAGCTCATCGGGTCAATTACAATTCATTTGATGGCAAACACGGAGAGAGGGGATCAGAGGATTATAAATGCACTCAGCCGGAAGATTGACATCGAACCGGAAATGCATATGACAAGATCCACCTGGATGCAGGCCATCGTCATGAATCTTTTACTGTATGGAAAAGGCAACTCCATCGTGGTGCCGCATACATATAGCGGAAACCTGGTCAACCTCGAGCCGATATCCGCATCACGAGTCTCATTTGAGCCGATCGGTTATCGGGATTACAGAGTGGTAATTGATGGGCAGGCCAGGGATCCCGAGAGCGTACTTCATTTCGTTTACAATCCCGACAAGTTTTATCTCTGGAAGGGTAAAGGATTTACAGTCAACCTCCTGCCACTTGCGGAAAATTTGAAGCAGGCCCAGGCAACAGAAAAAGGATTCATGGAATCCAAATGGAAGCCTTCGATCATCGTCAAAGTCGATGCATTAACGGAGGAATTCTCATCACCGAGCGGAAGAGAAAAGCTCCTGAAAAGCTATGTGAAGAGTTCCAAGATCGGAGAGCCATGGCTCATCCCTGCGCAGCAGTTCGATGTTGAGCAGGTCAAGCCACTTAGCCTGGCAGACCTTGCAATCGCGGACACAGTGGAATTAGACAAAAGAGCAGTCGCAGCGATTCTCGGAGTTCCACCATTCCTCCTGGGGGTCGGAGAATATAACAAAGAAGCCTGGAACAATTTTATAAATAACACGATCAAACCTCTATGTGTTGCGATCCAGCAGGAAATGACCAGGAAGCTCATCATTTCAGAACAGATGTATTTGAGATTCAACGTTTTATCACTTCTCGATTGGGACCTGCAGACAATATTCTCAGTATTTGGCGGACTTTCCGACAAGGGAATCGTCACCGGAAACGAGGTCAGAGACCGAATCGGAATGCCACACATCGATGGACTGGACGAGCTGCGAATCTTAGAAAACTACATTCCTGCAGATATGATCGGGCAGCAGGGCAAATTAAACGGAGGAAACGCAAATGGATAGAACAATGAGAATGATGCGGTCAGCACAGACCGAATTTCAAACAAGGGACGACAGCGGCAACCTTGCAATCGAGGGTTACTTTGCTGTTTTTGATAGCAACTATGAGATCGCACCTGGCATGAGTGAATCAATCGCTCCCGGAGCTTTTGACAACACACTCGCAGGAGACATCAGAGCTTTAATCAATCATGATACGACCTTAGTGCTTGGAAGGACCAAGGCCGGGACACTCCAGCTCCGAACAGACTCACATGGTTTATGGGGACACATCGACATCAATCCGAACGATTCCGATGCAATGAATCTATATAACCGCGTACAGAGGGGAGACGTGGATCAGTGCTCATTTGGCTTTGACATCATCAACGAGGAAACCGATTACCGAGAAGATGGATCCATTCACTGGACGATCAAAGAGGTCGAGCTCTACGAGGTCTCACCTTGCACATTCCCTGCATATGAGGAAACAAACATCGCAGCCAGGCAGAAAGAGCGCGATGAGATCAAGAAGAGAAAGCGCGAAGCCTGGAAGGAGCAGACAATGAAAAAACTGAAAGGAGAAGCATCATGCTGAAAGTCTTACTTTTGAGAAAAAAGATCGATGCAGCAAAGAAGGCCCTCGAGGACCTGAGAGCAAAAGATGCCGAATTCGAAAAGCGCGAGGAAGAGATCGCACAGTCAATCGAAGAGGCAGCAGCTATGGAAGGAACCGAGGAAGAGGTCACAGAAGCTCAGAAGGCAGTCGAGGAAGAAGCTGAGAAGTTCGACTCCGACAAGAAGGAGCACGAAGAGCAGAAGGAAAAGCTCGAGAATGACATCCAGGAGATGGAAAAAGAGCTCGCAGAGAATGAAGCTGCTCAGGACACTACTCCGCCAGCAGCACCGGAAGCACCAAAAGAAGAGAGATCAAACAAAGGAGGAATCACAATGTCTCACAGAAACAAGATCTTCGGATCAATGACAAGAGAGCAAAGGAGCGCAATTTTTGAGCAGGAAGATGTCAAGGTTTACCTTGCAGAAGTCCGCTCAGTAATCAAAAACAAGAGAGAGCTCACAAACGTGGGGCTTACCATTCCGCCCGTTTTCATCGGACTGATCAAAGAGAACGTTTTCGAGTATTCAAAGCTCTATAAGCACGTTAACGTGCAGTCAATCAGCGGCGATGGCAGACTTATCGTCCAGGGAACAGTTGCAGAGGCAATCTGGACCGAGTGCTGCGCAGTACTTAACGAGATGAGCCTGGCATTCAACGATGTAGAAGTTGACTGCTTCAAGGTTGCCGGATATTACAAGGTTTGCAATGCAGTCCTCGAGGACAACGATGTGGATCTTGCAACAAAGCTCATTGAAGCACTTTCCCAGGCAATCGGATTTGCAGTTGATAAGGCTATTCTCTATGGCCGCAACGCAAACAACACACAGAAGATGCCTCTCGGTGTAGTTTCAAGACTTGCTCAGACATCAGAGCCTGCAAATTATCCTGCAACAGCAAGACCATGGGCAGATCTGCACACAACAAACATCAAAACACTGGCAGCAGGCCTCACCGGAGCCGCTCTGTTCAAAGCAATCACACTTGCAAGCGGAAACATGAAGTCAAAATATAGCCGTGGCGAGAAGGTATGGGTCATGAACGAGACCACACACACCAAGCTCATGGCTGAGACAGTATCAACAGACGCAGCAGGAAACATCGTAAGCGGCGCTGCTGGATTCAGAATGCCCGTAGTCGGTGGAATTATCGAAGTTCTTGACTTCATCCCTGACAACGTAATCATTGGTGGATATTTCGATCTCTATCTCCTTGGAGAGAGAGCCGGAACAAAGTTCGCTCAGTCCGAGCATGTATTCTTTGTTGAGGATCAGACAGCATTCAAGGGCACAGCTCGTTATGATGGCCAGCCCGTTATTGCTGAGGCCTTCCTTGTAATCGGTCTCGAGAACACAACACCTTCAGCAACAATGGCATTCGCACCTGACACAGCAAACAAGGTTAATGCGATCCTTGTCAATGCTTCATCAGCAGAAGTGACCGAGGGTCAGACATATCAGATCCAGGCGACAACACTTCCAATCAAGGGCGCTATCACATACGCATCCAGCGCAACATCATACGCAACAGTTGATGCCAACGGACTCGTAACTGGTGTCGCTGCAGGAAGCGCAACCATCACACTTACATCCGGAGATGCAACAGCAACAGTTAGCATCACAGTAAACGCTGCCTGATGTATAGAGTTATAAAAGATTTTTGCGATAAGCAGGATGGTTACTACAGATATGGAGTGGGGGATGAATACCCTCACTCCGGGCTTGAAGTAAGCGAGGAAAGGCTCCGGGAGCTTTCAACAGACGAAAATCAGCTTAAACAGCCGCTGATCGAGAAGGTCGAAGTTGCTAAGACCGAGGAAGAGCCAAAAGAGACCAAAACCGCAGCAAAAAAGCCTGCTAAAAGAGCAAAAAAGGAGTAAATCATGACCAACGAGCAGATCACGAGCATCCTTGCAGCGCTAAAGGTAGACCTGCAGATGTCCACAACAGCTTATGATGAACGCTTAAAGCAGATTATCAAAAGCTCATATGAGAACATTGTCGCCATGGGCGCGCAAAGTCTAGATGTAGACGAGGATCGCGACAGAGAGATCGTGATTAAATATGCGGCCTGGACATGGAGACGCAGAGAATCCGGAGAAGGAATGCCGAGAATGCTCGCGCTTGATCTCAATAATCGCATTTTTGGAGAGAAAGCCAATGGATGATGTAATCAAACTGATCTCTAAGGAATACACAAAAAACAAATACGGAATCAGCGTCCCGGAAAACAGCGTCAAAGAGATATTCTGCCAGATCCACAGCATCACAAGGCAGGAATTTTTTGATGCAGGTCGAAACGGACTCAATCCTCAATTCGAGTTTACAGTCTATCAGGGAGATTACAACGGAGAGACCGAGGTCGAATATAAAGGCGAGAGTTATTCGATTTATAGGACCTATATTGTGCCGGGATCAGATTACATCGAGCTTTATGTTGAAAGAAAAGGCGGCAGCAATGGCGAAAGTTACAGTTGATAATTTAGCAAAAGAAATCGACAAGATCCTCGATGAATACAAAGGCGAAATCGAGCAAAACCTGGACAAAATAGTTGTGCAGGTCGGCAAAAAAGGAGTTCAAGCTCTTAGGAATGAATCAAAATCAAAATTTAAGGGCTCCGGCAAATATGCCAAAGGATGGACATCGACCGCAGAGCGCGGCAGGCTTTACACGACAGTAATCATCCACAACTCCAAAATGCCGGGACTTCCTCATCTTCTTGAATTCGGACATGCAATAGTTGTCGGAGGACGTAAAAGAGGAGATTGGGAAGGTATAGAGCACATCGCGAAAGTAGAGGATAAACTTGTGGCAGACTTTGAACGGGAGGTTGTATCAAAGTTATGAGTTGGAAACGCGAACAGATCAGCCAAATGATGGATTCATTAAACATCCCGGTGGCTTATTATCAATTTGATGAGAACACAGCGCAGGCTCCGCCGTTTTTAGTTTTTTTCTATTCGACAGATTCAGACGTATTTGCTGACGATAGTAATTACGTTGATAAAGAACAGCTTAATGTGGAGCTTTACACAAGATATAGAGATTTCGACTTAGAGAAGCAGGTCGAGGCAGTTCTCGAGTCGAATGGTTTTACATACGGCAAAGAAGCAAGCTTTATAGAAAGCGAAAAATTATATCAGATAGCTTACGAAATGGAGGTAATAATCGATGAATCAGAACAATAAGATCAAGTTCGGTCTGAAAAATGTCCATTATGCAGTTGCGACCATCGATGAGCTCACAAACACAGCGACTTATGGCGAAGTAAAGCCATGGCCTGGTGGCGTTTCTATTTCCATGGATCCCCAGGGTGACGTCACAAAGTTTAGAGCTGATAACATCGATTACTGGGTCGGCAGACCTAACAATGGTTACGAAGGCGATCTCGAGTCAGCGCTCATTCCTGAGAGCTTCAAGATTGATGTCCTCGGAGATATCGAGGATTCAAATGGAGTGCTTCTTGAGGACCAGGGAGCAAAGACAGTACAGTTCGCTCTTCTGTTCCAGTTTGAAGGAGATCAGAACGCAACCAGATATGTGCTTTATAATTGCACAGCTTCAAGGCCTGCTGTTTCTGGATCCACCACAGAGGAAACAATCAAGCCACAGACTGAAACAATCACGATCAATGCAGTTTCAATTCACAACGCAGCACTCGACAAAGATCTTGTCAGGGGCAGATGTCCACAGACCGAGGCTGCAACATACGCTGCATGGTTTGATGCAGTATATCAGCCAACAGCAGCCGCCACTTACTACACAGTAACATTTGATGTAGATGGCGGATCAGCAGTCGCATCTCAGAGTGTAAGAAGCGGAGCCAAGGCAACAAAGCCTGCAGATCCGACAAAGGCTTCTAACACATTCTCGGGATGGTACAAAGAGGACACATTCACAACAGTATTCAACTTTGACACAGACACCATCACAGCCGACACAACAATCTATGCAAAGTGGGTTGCAGATTAAGGAGGTTACATGTTTAAAGAGGTCACAATTGGACAGAAAAAAGTCGCACTTCTCGCCAACGGAGCGACACCATTATATTATAAGCAGGTCTTTAAAAAAGATATCATAAAACAATTTAATGATGCTCCGGATGAGCTCCAGGCAGTAACGGACTCAGCTCCGGAGCTTGCTTATATAATGGCAAAGCAGGCAGAGCATCAGAATGAGATCGCCAAGATGAGCACTCTCAATTTTGAGAGTTATATTGCTTGGATTTCCGAGTTTAATCCGCTCGATATCCCCATGGCAGCCGATGCAATAATCGCAGTTTACATGGGGGATCAGGTCCCTGATTCAGAGCCAAAAAAAAACAAAAACGTAGATCAGAAAGAGTGATCAACACAGCAATATATTTATTGAGATGCATCCAGGTCGGGCTTAGAATATCCGACCTGGATCTTTTATCTTACGGAACAGTAATGGACATTTTAACAGAGTCATATAATGACAATTTTAAGTATAGAGAATTAGCAACCCAGGAAGATATTGATGCCTGGGGTAATTAAGAGGAAAAACGGATGGCAGCAGGTCGAATCAAGGGAATCACAATAGAGATCGGAGCAAACACCACACAGCTCACAAAAGCACTTGCGCAAGTAGACTATGCCATTAAAAATACACAGTCAAACCTCCGGGACATTGAAAGAGCATTAAAAATGAATCCCGGAAACACCGAGCTCATAAAAGACAAGCAGGTCGAGCTTGCAAATGCAATAAAAGAAACTGATGAGAGGCTGAAAACTGAGCAGGAAGCCCTCAATCAGATGCGCAACAGCGAAGGATTTGATGAAAATTCTCAGGCAGCACGAAACCTTAAAGTGCAGATCGACCTCGACACAGTCGCGCTCGAGGAATTAAAAAAGAAAGCAAAAGAAACATCTTCGGTCCTTGGCGAACAGATGAAAGCAGCCGGAGAGAGGATGAAGGAAGTCGGAGAGAAGATCAAGTCAGTCGGAGATGCGCTCTCCAATGTGGGCGGAAAGCTCACGACAGCATTCACAGTCCCGATCGTAGCAGCAGGAACAAAGGCTGTGTCAAGTTTTGCAGAAGTAGACAAAACAATGACACTGGCCAACAAGACAATGAATAATACAACAGAAGAGGCAGATCTCCTCAACAAAGCAATGGAATCTGCTGCTTCAAATAGTACATTCGGAATGAACGATGCTGCAAATGCGGCCCTCAATTTTGCAAGAGCAGGTCTTGATGCAGCCCAGGCAGCAGATGCAATGGCACCTGCTATGAATCTGGCAGCAGGCGAAGCCGGAGACCTGGACGTTGTATCGGGTGGACTTGTTGCAACTATAAATGGATTCGGAGATGAATTCTCAGAGGCAGAACATTATGCAGATGTATTTGCAGCAGCCTGCAACAATTCAGCTCTTGATGTTAATGGACTAGCAGAATCAATGAGCGTGGCTGCTCCAATATTCGCCACAGCCGGAAAAGACGTTGAAGATGCCGCACTTTATCTTGGAATCATGGCGAATGCAGGAATTGATGCAAACGTGGCAGCTAACTCTTTAAAAACTGGAATGGCTAGACTTGCGGAACCAACAAAGCAGGCAAAGAAGGCCATGGAAGAGTATGGAATCGCCATGAGCGACATTTGGAATGAGGACGGATCCATGAAGGATTCCGTTACAATCCAGCAAAATCTCCATGATTCATTCGCTAGACTTTCAGAGCAGGAGCAGATGGCAGCAGCCGGAGCAATATTTGGAAAAAATCAGATGGCATCATGGCTCGCTCTTATAAACACGGCACCTGCAGAGGTTGATGCATTAAGCGAATCAATCAGAGGATCTGCAGGAACAACACAAGAAATGGCCGATGCCATGATGAGCGGATTCGGTGGATCCATCGAAAAATTAAAGTCAAGTCTTGACGTTTTAATGACATCCCTGGGAAGCATAATCGCGGAATATTTAACTCCGCTGATCGAAAAAATCCAGGGAGCGGTCGATGCATTCATGGCAATGGACGATGAGACCAAAAAGCACA
>JAEEGL014366801.1_pt1 | contig 10516 bp, 11 predicted proteins | sample 9134231 | NCBI WGS metagenome assembly JAEEGL01 (sample SAMN16246548, study PRJNA631951) | gut metagenome | biome: gut microbiome; feature: rumen; material: fiber-attached | host: Bos | place: Iran: Karaj | collected 2018-10
ATACGAAGGAGAATTAAGAAAATGGATAAGACAAAAATACTTGATCTGGTCAAGAAGTACACAATGATCATTGTACTCATTCTTGTGCTCGGATTTTTCGCGATACGTACCGAAGGAGCAATCCTGCTTCCCATGAACGTATCAAACCTCATTTCACAGAACGCTTATGTGTTCGTTCTTGCAACCGGTATGCTTCTCTGCATACTGACCGGAGGTAACATCGACCTTTCCGTTGGTTCCGTTGTATGTTTTACCGGTGCAGTCGGAGCAATTCTTATGACTAAGTACAATTGCCCCTTCATCGTAACCGTAATCGCAATGTTTGCCATCGGTATTCTGATCGGTGCATTCCAGGCTTTCTGGATCGCTTATGTACGAATACCTCCCTTCATTGTAACCCTTGCAGGTATGCTCATCTTCAGAGGACTTTCTAACGTAGTTCTTCAGGGACTTACCATTTCCATCAAGGATTACACCACTTTCGTAAATGCATTCGGCGGCGGTGCAAACTGCTACATCCCCGATCTGTTTAAGAACGAGGGCTTTAACATCACTTGTATGCTCGTAGGAGCTATCGCAACTGCAATCTTCGTAGTTCTTCAGTTCAAGAGCAGAATCAGCAAGATCAAGAAGCACTATGAAGTTGAAAAGGCAACATTCTTCTGGGCTAAGACAGTGATCATCTCCCTTGTAATCCTTGCTTTTTCATTCAGACTTTCACAGCACAAGGGTATTCCCACCGTTCTTATCTGGGTTATGCTCGTTGTCCTGGTATACGGTTTCATTACCTCCAATACCAAGACCGGCCGTTACTTCTATGCAGTAGGCGGTAACGAGAAGGCTACCAAGCTTTCCGGTATCAGCACCAATAAAGTTTACTTCCTTGCATATACCAACATGGGATTCCTTGCAGCACTTGCAGGAATGATCACCATCGCAAGACTTACCTCAGCTCAGCCTACATACGGCCAGAACTATGAGATGGATGCCATCGGCTCCTGCTTCATCGGCGGTGCTTCCGCATACGGCGGAATCGGTACTGTTCCCGGAGTTATCGTAGGCGCGGTTCTCATGGGTATCATCAACCTCGGTATGTCACTTATGAGCGTTGATGCTAACTGGCAGAAGGTTGTAAAGGGCGTAGTTCTCCTGGCAGCAGTTATCTTCGATGTCGTCTCCAAGCGTGGCGGAAAGATGATATCTAAAGATTAATAAATCCTCCCATAATCAAGCAGTGAGCGGCGGTTTGGATACCCGCCGCTCATTGCTTTTTTACTGCGTTAGAGGTAAAATAAAGTGATATTTTGTGTATATTGCGCCCATGCGTCAAAAGGGGCGAAAAATGACTTTTTTTAGGGCTTTTTAAGGGACGTTTATGATCGAATGCGATGTAAAGATCGGAAAGGCCGATCTGTATGATTACAATCTGAAATATACCTACGGAAAATTCATTAACATCCTCGCCGAGATAATCGGTTTTGCGGCTGTTGTCTGGGGTATATACAGCGCAAATTATCCTCTTGCCGTGATCGGTGCGGTAGTGGTTGTATACCTGCCCGTAACGCTCTGGATGAGAAGCGCGCAGGTTGCGGCCTTAAGCCCCGCATTTAAGAATCCGTTACATTACCGCCTGGATGATGAGGGACTTACGGTATCCCAGGGCGAGAATGAAGAGACTATCAAGTGGGAGAACTGCGTAAAAGCCGTATCCACGTCAAGAAGCATTCTGGTATTTACTTCGCTCACCGGAGCGACGATCTTTCCCAGAAACCAGCTGGGCGACAAGATACCTCTGATAATTCAGTGCATATCGTCGAATATGGCTCCTGATAAGGTGAATATCAAATGTTAAAAGAAACCATAGAAAATCCTTCATGCAGGATCATAGAAAGCTTTTCCGCGGAAGATACTTATGAACTGGGAGTGAGGTTCGGTAAAGAGGCTAAGCCCGGAAACGTCTATACCCTTGAGGGCGACCTCGGGGCCGGAAAGACAGTATTTGCCAAGGGATTCGCGGAAGGCCTCGGAATAAGCGAGAACGTAACCAGTCCTACTTTTACCATAATGCAGATCTACGAAGGCGGGAGAATTCCTCTGTATCACTATGATGCTTACAGGATCGAAGACCCTGCAGAGATGGAAGAGATCGGATACACGGACTATTTTTACGGAGACGGAGCATGCCTTATCGAATGGGCCTGCAATATCGAGGAGTTTCTTCCCGAGCATATCACCCGGATATCCGTGGAAAGAGACAATGAAAAAGGATTTGATTATCGGAAGATAACGGTAACGAATATATGAAGATACTTGCAATAGATTCGTCGGGGCTTGTTGCAAGCGCTGCAATCTGGGAAGGGAATCCCGGGGAGCGCGGATGCATACTTGCGGTCAGTTCGACGGATTATAAGAAAACACATTCACAGACTCTTTTGCCCATGGTGGATTCCATTTGCAAAGAGACGTGCTGTGAGGCTAAGGATTTTGATGCTGTAGCGGTTTCTGCGGGACCGGGTTCTTTTACGGGACTCAGGATAGGTTCGGCAACTGCCAAGGCCATTGCGATGGTTGCAGAGGCACCTGTGATAGAAGTTCCCACACTTTCGGGACTTGCATATAATCTTTGGGGCTCAGGCGCTTATGTATGCCCCATGATGGATGCCAGAAGAGACCAGGTATATACCGCACTGTATTCTTTTGAATCCGGTAAGCTGATCACTCATATCGAGGGAGAAGCGGTCTCTGTAGATGAGATGATTGACCGCATCAATTCTCTCGGAAAAGAAGTCATATTCCTGGGAGACGGAGCGGATGCGTACAAGCGGATCATTGAAAGCAGGGTGACGGTTCCTTACTCACTTACACCTGCTCATTTAAACAGACAAAATGCCGCTTCGGTTGCGGTACTGGGATCGGTGCTGTATGCGGAAGGAAAAACCGTGAATGCGGACGATCACTCTCCCACATATCTGAGAGTGTCACAAGCCGAAAGAGAAGGCGCCAAGAATTTTGATCTTAGAAAATAAACCAGTCAAAAAATACACCTGACGGAGGGGAATCTTATGGGACATGACGTCAAAGAACTTAAGATCAGAAAAATGGGTGTGAGTGATATAGGTCCTTTGGCTTATATCGAAAACCAGTGCTTTTCCAGACCCTGGTCTGCCAAGGAATTCGGACATCTGATGGAAGAGTCCGATGCACTTTATCTTGTAGCTGAAGCTGTTGACGAAAAGGGATCCAGAAGGATCGTCGGAACAGCGGGAATGAGAATAATCAGTGGCGAAGGCGATATCGATAATGTTGCCGTTCTTCCCGAGTTCAGAAATAAGGGAATTGCCACAAGTCTTATGAAGGAACTTCTCGTAGCGGGAAGGGAAGCGGGAGCTGAGGAATTTACTCTTGAAGTAAGAGTATCCAATGTGCCTGCTATAAAAGTTTATGAAAATGCCGGGTTTGTAAGCGAAGGCATACGCCCCGGTTTTTACGAGGATCCCAAAGAGGATGCAAATATCATGTGGATCCGCAAGAATTAGTTTGGAGTATTTATGGTTGATGTAACGCTTCTCGGAACCGGAGGAATGATGCCCCTTCCATACAGGTGGCTGACTTCGCTCATGGTCAGATATAACGGCAGCTCTCTTCTTATCGATTGCGGTGAGGGAACTCAGATAGCAATGAGAGAAAGAGGCTGGAGTCCCAATCCGATAGATGTGATCTGCTTTACCCATTACCATGCGGATCATATAAGCGGACTTCCCGGACTTTTGCTGGACATGGCTAATTCCGACAGAACAGAGGCAGTAGATATATACGGTCCCAAGGGACTTGAGAGAGTTGTATCGGGGCTCAGAGTAATTGCACCCGAGCTTCCCTTTGAAGTAAGGCTTCATGAGTTTTCGGGACCGGATCAGATAATAGAAACTCACGGATACAGACTTAAAGCATTTAAAGTAAATCACAGCGTAACCTGCTACGGATATACTTTTGAGATAGACCGTGCGGGTAAGTTTGACAGGGATGCAGCTGTAGCGGCAGGCATTCCGCTGGAATACTGGAGCAGGCTTCAAAACGGAGAGACCATTACCGCAGGTGATGTGACTTACGTTCCCTCAATGGTCATGGGGCCCGACAGAAAGGGTATAAAGCTTACATATTGTACCGATACAAGACCTGTGCCTGTGATCGCTGAAAATGCCGCAGGAAGCGATCTGTGTATACTCGAGGGAATGTACGGAGACCCCGAGGATGAACAGAAAGCACTTAAGAAGAAACATATGACTATGTATGAAGCTGCTCAGATAGCGGCCGATGCGTGTGTAGATAAATTGTGGCTCACACATTTCTCGCCTTCCATGGGGCGTGCCTCCAGATATGCTTCAGGCGTTAAGAAGATATTCGAAAACACTTTGATCCCCGAAGACGGCGAGACCATGGAACTGAACTTTGAAGAATAAACGGGAAGGATCCCATGAAGTCCGGACAAATACGTGTGACAATTGTAATAATCATCCTGGTCTTCGGCCTGGTCGGATATTATTCCTACTTAGCCGGAAGGGCTAAGAGCGCTCAAAAAGATGCCACCATGACGGCAGTTGAGCTTGCTCTTTCAAGGGATATCGCCAACGATTATCCCCCCACTCCCAAGGAAGTCATGAAGTATTACAACGAGATAATGCTTTGCTATTACCGCGATGATGTGACCAACGAAGAGATCGATTCTCTCGGAATAAGAGCAAGAGATCTTTTCGACCCCGACCTTCAGGCTATCAATGAGACGGGAACATATCTTGTAAGACTTCATCAGGATATCGATGAAAACAGAGAAAACGACAGGAAGATCACAAATGCTTCCGTTGCCAATTCCACCAATGTCGATTATTACGACAGGGACGGATTTCATTTTGCGAGACTTATGTGCACATATAATGTGGTTGAGAACAACCAGTCAAGCACACTTCGTCTTATATACCTGCTTAGAAAAGATCCCACCGACAAGAGATGGAAGATATTCGGATGGGATTTGTATGAAAATGTGGATCTGACGGGTGAAGGTGCTCCTTCACAGACCGAGTCAGGTGATAAATGATTATGAGTAATGTTTTAACGGAAAATAAAGAACTGCTTGTTTTGGGTATCGAATCATCTTGTGATGAAACTGCGGCATCTGTAATTAAAGGCTGCAGGGAAGTCCTCTCAAATGTTATCTATTCCCAGATAGATCTTCATACCGTCTACGGCGGTGTTGTTCCCGAAATAGCATCCAGAGGCCATATAGAGAAAATAAACCAGGTTGTTAAAAAGGCTTTGTCCGAAGCGGGCAAGGAACTTAAGGATATGGATGCGATCGCGGTAACGTACGGTCCCGGACTTGTAGGGGCACTGCTGGTTGGCGTTGCACATGCCAAGGCTCTCGGATGGGCAGCAGGCGTACCTGTAGTCGGTGTCAATCATATCGAAGGACATATCTGTGCAAACTTCATCGATAATCCTTCTTTGGAACCGCCGTTCATGTGCCTTGTTGCTTCGGGCGGTCATTCGCACCTTGTAAATGTAACCGGATACGGAGAATATGAGATCATCGCCAGAACTCGCGACGATGCTGCGGGAGAGGCTTTCGATAAAGTTGCAAGAGCGATAGGTCTGGGTTATCCCGGCGGCCCCAAGATCGATAAGGAAGCAAGAAACGGTGACCCCGATTCCATAGATTTTCCCAGAGCAAAGGTTCGCGAGAACGAATATGACTTTTCTTTCAGCGGACTTAAATCTGCGGTTTTGAATTATCTCAATTCATGCAATATGAAAGGTGAGACCATCAATACCGCAAATGTTGCGGCTTCATTCCAGAAAGCTGTTGTTGATACTCTGGTGGGACACAGCATGCAGGCTGCCAAAGACAGAGGTGTTAAGAAATTTGCCATCGCGGGCGGCGTTGCGTCAAACACTTCACTGCGTGAAGCATTTGAAAAAGAATGTGCGGCTGCGGGTATAGAGTTTATGAGACCTCAGCCTGTTTATTGCACTGACAACGGAGCGATGATAGGCGTTGCGGGATCATATGAATACCTGCTCGGATACAGGAGCGGACTTGATCTTAATGCCGTTCCCAATCTCTCCATAGGCGACAGGAAGGGCGTTTTCAAAATATGAGAAAAAAGAATGCGCTGATTCTTCTTGCGGGCGGAAAAGGGAAGAGGATGGGGAGTGATATTCCCAAACAGTTCCTTGATATCGGAGGGCAGCCTCTCATAAGCCTCAGCTTAAATGCAATACAAAAGTCGGATCTCATCGACGAATGCATTCTGGTGTCAGGAGCAGAGGATATAGCTGCCATAAGAGATATCGTAGACCGCGGGGGATTTGATAAAGTAAGTCACATAGTTACCGGCGGCGCGGAAAGATACCTGTCGGTAGTGAACGGAGTGCTTGCCATTTGCGAGAAAAGCGGATGCGAAGCTTTTGACGGAAAACCGGAAGTTATACTCATCCATGACGGCGCAAGACCTTTTCTGGATGATGAGGTAATAAAAAGATGCCTTGATAATGTAAGTGAGGAGCAGGGATGTGTAGCGGCCGTTCCCAGCAAGGATACGGTGAAGATCGCGGATGAAAACGGGATTGTAACAGATGAACCGCCGCGCAGGAATGTATGGCTGATGCAGACACCGCAGTGCTTTACGACGGACGTGATATATAAAGCGTGCCTTGCCGCAAAGAAAACATATGAAGACAGTAAACAGAATGAGGATATAAAACTTCCCGAGATAACCGATGATGCACAGATGGTTAATATGTATCTCGGAACCAAAATAAAACTTGTCATGGGAAGTTACGAAAATATCAAGATTACTACTCCGGAAGATATAAACATCGCGGAGAAAATATTGGAGGCTAAAATTGGACATATCTCTTAAGATCGCGGAAGAACTCGGAATCAAGAAGACACAGGTCGATGCCGCAGTCGGACTTATCGATGAAGGAAATACCATTCCCTTCATTGCAAGATACAGAAAGGAAGTTACCGGCTCTCTCAACGATGAGCAACTCAGATCTCTTCATGAGAGACTTGTATATCTCAGAAATCTCGAAGAGAAGAAAGCATCATATATTGCTTCAATCGATGAGCAGGGAAAGCTTACCGATGAACTCAGGGCTAAGATTGAAGCTGCAGAAAAACTCGTTACTCTTGAAGATCTCTACAGACCTTACAAGCAGAAGAAAAAGACCAGAGCACTTGCAGCTAAGGCAAGAGGACTTGAACCTCTCGCTGATTTCATCCAGGCTCAGAATGCAACTTCGTCAGTTGAAGATGAAGCTGCTAAATATGTCACCGGTGTCATAAAGCCCGAGAATGATACCAAGGAAGCAGCTGTTAAAGCTGCGGAGAAAGAAGTTAAAGATGTTGCCGCAGCTATCGCGGGAGCATGCGATATCATCGCGGAAAGAATTTCCGATGATGCGGATGTAAGAAGCTTCATCAGAGAACTTACCGTTAATGAAGGACTTATCGTTTCAAGCGCTAAGGATCCTCAGGCTGAATCCGTATATACCAATTATTACGATTACAACGAGCCTGTTAAGAAGGTTGCGGGACACAGAGTTCTTGCACTTAACAGAGGTGAAGCTGAGAAGATTCTTACCGTCTCTGTTAAGGCACCCGAAGAGAATTGTATCGGTTATCTCGAGAAGAAATTCATCACAGCGGATAACGAGTTCACTACACCTCTTCTTAAAGATACCGTTAAAGATGCATACGACAGACTCATTGCACCTGCCGTTGAAAGAGACATCAGAAGTGATCTTACATCCAGAGCTGAAGACGGAGCTATCGATGTATTCGGCAAGAACTTAAAGCAGCTTCTCATGCAGCCTCCCATTGCGGGATGCACCGTACTCGGATGGGACCCTGCTTTCAGAACAGGATGCAAACTTTCCGTAGTAGATCCTACCGGAAAGGTTCTTGACACTGTTGTCATATATCCTACCGAGCCTCAGAACAAAGTTGAGGAATCCAAACAGGTTGTTAAAGCACTTATCAAAAAGTACGGAATCAATCTGATCTCAGTAGGCAACGGAACCGCATCAAGAGAATCAGAAGCGATCATCGCTCAGATAATCAGTGAAGTTCCCGAAGCTCATGTTCAGTATGTCATCACCAACGAAGCAGGAGCTTCCGTATATTCTGCAAGTGCACTTGCTACCGAGGAGTTCCCTAACTTCGATGTAGGACAGAGAAGTGCTACTTCCATTGCAAGAAGAGTTCAGGATCCTCTTTCAGAGCTTGTTAAGATAGATCCTCAGTCCATCGGTGTAGGTCAGTATCAGCATGACTGCGACCAGAAGAAGCTTTCCGAAACTCTCGGAGGCGTCGTAGAAGATGCTGTTAACAGTGTAGGCGTAGATCTTAATACCGCATCTGCAGCACTTCTTAAATATGTATCCGGTGTATCCGCAACTCTTGCCAAGAACATCGTTACATACAGAGAAGAGAACGGAAGATTCGAATCAAGAGCACAGCTCAAGAAAGTTCCCAAGCTGGGACCCAAGGCGTTTGAGCAGTGTGCGGGATTCCTGCGCATAAGCGGAGGAAAAGAACCTCTCGATCAGACATCCGTACATCCCGAGAGCTATACGGCCGCCAAGAAGCTTCTCGATAAGATGGGATGTGAGATAAGAGACGAAAAGGCTATCAAAGAATTTGAGATGACTGCTGATAAGATCAAACTCTCCGAGGAACTCGGAATCGGTGAGATCACTCTTACGGATATATTCCACGAACTTGAAAAGCCCGGACGTGATCCCAGAGAGGATATGCCCAAGCCGGTGCTTAGAAGTGATGTCCTTGATATCAAGGATCTCAAGCCCGGAATGATCCTTAAGGGAACTGTCAGAAATGTTATCGACTTCGGTGCGTTCGTTGATATCGGAGTACATCAGGATGGTCTTGTACATATATCCAGAATGACCGACAGATTCATCAAGCATCCTCTTGAAGTTGTTTCTGTAGGCGATATCGTTGAAGTCCGTGTTGTTGAAGTTGATGTTGCAAAACAGAGAATATCTCTTTCCATGAGACTTGACGGAGATGATACTCCCGTTAAGAAAGTGCCCGGAGCAAGCGGAAGCAGTGAGGGCAGGAAAGATGGAGCAAGAAGAGATAACGATAGGAAGAATTCCGGAAGAGATAACAGAAACAGATCCGGAAAACCTTCGGGAAAACAGGGCGGTGCGAGAGAAGAATTTGCACCCGGAACCATAGGATATATTCTCGCTCACCAGAAGAAGAGATGATAATTAAATAGAGGCGTTTATGAAGAAGCTTAAAGAGTTGCTGGAAAAGAAATGGTTTGCTTATACTTTTGCCGCAAGCTTTGCGGTCATACTTTATGTCATGCTCACGCATTTTGAGGGCATAGGCAATTTCTTTGCTGCGTTCAAAAACGTTGTTTCGCCGGTAATCTGCGGAATGATAATAGCTTACCTCATGAACCCCCTTGTGAACTTTTTTGAAAGAACGCTTTATCGCAAGGCCGGGAAAGAAAAGAGCAGACATTCTCTTGCAGTAATTACCACGGTTCTTATCGTCATAGCAGCCATTGTGCTTCTGTTCGTTGCACTGGTTCCTTCGCTCGTGGACAGTATCACTTTGCTTGTTTCCAATGCACCTTCGTATCTGGAAAACATTTCAAACTATTTCGATAAGATAACCGGTAATCTGTCTAAATTGGGAATAGATGCAAGTAATATAGAAAAGTCTCTTGAAGACTCACTGTACGGATTGTTCGAGACCATTCCCGACAACATGGGTAAACTTCTCAGCACTTCCGTGAGCGTGGGCAGCAGTCTGTTCAATCTCATTGTAGGCTTTATCCTCGCTATCTATTTCCTCACCGGAAAAGAAAGCTTTAAGAACGGTTTCAGCCGCCTTCGCCATGCAATACTTACTGACAAGGCGTATTCCACCCATACGGCTTTCTTAAAGAAGTGCCATGAGATTCTTATCAGATATATCGGATACGACGTTCTCGACGGTTTTATCGTGGGTGTGGTTAATGCAATACTTATGTTTGCGTTCGGTCTTCCCTATAAACCCCTTATATCGGTAATAGTCGGTGTGACAAACCTTCTTCCCACCTTCGGTCCTTTTATAGGTGCGGCGATAGGTTCATTCATCCTTGTTCTGGTCGATCCGATGAATGCGCTTATATTCCTTATTTTTACTTTGGTAATACAGCTTATAGACGGATATCTGATCAAGCCCAAGCTCTTCGGAGGATCACTCGGAGTACCCGATGCTTTTATTCTTATTTCTATCGTAGTGGGAGGAAAGCTCTTCGGTCCTGCGGGCATCGTTCTGGCTATTCCTTTTGCTGCAATTTTCTCGTTCGTTTATGACGAACTCATCATGCCTCTTCTATTAAAAAGAAAGGCAAAAATCGAAGCAAACGATTCCGAAGAAAATTAGTGAAAAAATTTAAAAATTTCTGTTGACTATAAGCGACGTGTTTGATAATAT
>JAEEGL014668130.1_pt1 | contig 10516 bp, 7 predicted proteins | sample 9134231 | NCBI WGS metagenome assembly JAEEGL01 (sample SAMN16246548, study PRJNA631951) | gut metagenome | biome: gut microbiome; feature: rumen; material: fiber-attached | host: Bos | place: Iran: Karaj | collected 2018-10
ACGATCAGGTCCCGCGCGGCCTCCTGGCTCGGACGGCGGAGGAAGAAGAAATCGCCCTTGTCCTCCGTCAGATTCGGGTGTTCGCCAAGGTTGATCTCATGCGCATAGCGGATGATCCGGCTGTCTGCAGTCTGCCGGAATATCTCAGTCAGACGAATCACTGGAATCGCATGACTGCGGATAATGTCCAGAAAGACGTTGCCCGGTCCGACGGGCGGCAGCTGATCCGCATCCCCGACCAGAATCAGCCTGCATTCCGGCGGAAGCGCACTTAGCAGATCGTACATCAGGGATAAGTCGATCATGGAGCCCTCGTCTACGATCATGACGTCACAGGTCAAGGGGTTCTCTCTGTCTCGTTTGAAAACAATGTCACCGCTGTACGGCGCATATCCGGCCTCCAAAAGCCGATGGATCGTCTGAGCCTCTTCTCCGGCCAGCTCAGAAAGACGTTTTGCCGCACGACCGGTCGGAGCGGCGAGCTCGACGGTCAAGCCCTGGCGCGAAAAGAGCGCGATCAACGCGCGGACTGCTGTAGTTTTTCCGGTACCCGGTCCGCCTGTAATGACCATGACGCGGTTTTCAGAAGCGATCTCCAGCGTTTTCCGCTGAAGCGGTGCGTAAGTGATCCCCTGCTCGAGTTCGACCGCGGCGATGATTCCCGCAAAATCAGCCGGTGCGCTGACATATGCGGACGCCATCTGGCGCAGACGCTGTGCGGTTGCGGTCTCCGCTTCGTACATTTTCGCAAGGTAACAGCCTTCGCAGCCTGCGATCGGCGAGCAGATCACCTCCTGGCTGTCCAGCAGAATGTCAAGTCCGTCCTCGATGAGTGATGGGTCCAGATCGATCAGCTGAGCCGTAGCGAGGATCAGTTTTTCCCGGGGAATAAACACATGGCCGTTGCCGGTGTTATGCTGAAGCTCAAACAGGATCGCAGCCGCGATGCGCTCCGCACTGTCACCGTCAAGTCCCAGCTCCAGCGCGAGTCGGTCCGCGTCGGAAAACTCACCGCCGATCGTCTGCGAACTCAACAAATACGGGTTCTCCTGGATCATTTCAAGGGCCTGATCTCCGTAAAAACGATAAAGACGGATCGAATACTGCGGGCGAATCCCGTGACCTACCAGAAATGCCATCCATCGACGCAAGCCGAGCTGGCGGCGAAGCAAATCGCTCATTTCCATCGCTTTCTTTAAGCTGATCCCCTTCAGGCCTGTCAGCTTCTCGGGCTCATTCTCTATGATATCCAACGAACGCGCTCCAAAAGCAGAAACGATAACGGATGCGGTCGCCGGACCGATCCCCTTGATGACACGGCTTGCAAGATACTCATAAATCGCCTCAGCGTCGGAAGGCAGTCTGCGCTCCGCAGCATCAGCCTGGAATTGTTTGCCATGCGCCGGATGACGCGTCCACTTCCCGTGTACGATCAGTTGTTCTCCCGGCGCTGTGAAGGGCAGGCATCCTGTCACGGTGACCTTTTCACCCTCATCTGTCTCCAGAATCAGGACCGTGTAACCGTTTTCCTCATTGGAAAAAATGATTTCACCGACCGTGCCGACAAGTTCGATCCATTCGTTTCGTTCCATGTAATCCTCCGATTACAAGATTTTCTTGAGAAACGCTCCGGTTGCGCTTTCCGGACAAGCTGCGCATTTTTCCGGTGTTCCCGAAAACACGATCGTACCGCCGCCGTCTCCGCCCTCCGGACCGAGATCAATGATATGGTCCGCACATTTAATGACATCCAGATTGTGCTCGATCACAATCACGGTGTTTCCGAGATCCGCAAGCTTGTTGAGCACATCGATCAGCCTGTGAACGTCCGCTGTGTGCAGGCCGGTCGTCGGTTCATCCAGCACATAAACCGTGCTGCCTGTACTGCGTTTACTGAGCTCCGTTGCGAGTTTGACCCGCTGCGCTTCGCCGCCGGAGAGCGTCGTGGCCGGCTGGCCGAGTTTGATATATCCAAGGCCGACATCATACAGCGTCTGGATCCGGTCACGGATCTTTGGGATGTTTTCAAAGTAAGGGATCGCCTCTTCCACCGTCATATCGAGGACTTCGGCGATGTTTTTCCCCTTGTAGCGTACTTCCAGCGTCTCTCTGCTGTATCGCGTTCCCTTGCATACCTCACACGGCACATAGACGTCAGGCAGGAAATGCATTTCTATCTTGATCAGCCCGTCGCCGGCACAGGCCTCGCAGCGGCCGCCGCGCACGTTGAAGGAAAAGCGCCCCGGTCCGTAACCGCGTATCCTTGCATCCTGCGTCGATGCAAAGAGATCACGGATATCATTGAATACGCCGGTATAGGTCGCTGGATTCGAGCGGGGAGACCGTCCGATCGGGCTCTGATCGATCGCGATCACTTTATCTGCAAACTCGGTGCCGAATACACCGTCGCACCTGCCGCCCCTCGTTTTTGCACGGTTCAGGCGCGCAGCGAGCGTCTTATACAGGATCTCGTTTACAAGACTGGATTTGCCGCTGCCCGAAACTCCTGTCACACAGATGAACATTCCGAGCGGGAACGCAACATCGATATTCTTCAGATTGTTCTCCCGTGCTCCTTTGACCGTTATACAGTGACCGTTTCCTTTCCGACGCGCCGCGGGAACCGGGATCTTCTTTTTTCCGCTCAGATACTGGCCGGTAATTGAACGCGGACATGCGCAGATATCCGCGACCTTTCCCTGCGCAACAAGCTCTCCGCCGTGTATGCCAGCGCCGGGCCCAATGTCGATGATATGGTCCGACGCGTACATCGTCTCAGTATCGTGTTCCACAACAATCAGGGTATTACCGAGATCCCGCAAATCCTTCAGCGTGGAAATCAGCTTTTGATTATCCCTTTGATGCAGGCCGATCGAAGGCTCGTCAAGAATATAAAGGACACCCATCAGCGAGGAACCGATCTGCGTCGCGAGGCGGATCCGCTGGCTTTCTCCGCCGGAAAGTGTGCCCGCGGCACGGCTGAGGGAAAGATACTGCAGACCGACGGAACACAAAAAACTGAGTCGGGATGAAATTTCTTTTACGATTTGTTCGGCGATGATCTTTTTTTGACCCGTCAGCTTGAGATTCTGAATAAACGCCAATTCATCCGTGATCGAAAGATCTGTAAAGTCCATGATACTGAGGCCGCCGACTGTAACTGCCAAGGCTTCTTTTTTCAAGCGTTTTCCGCCACATTCCGAACATGGGATCTCACTCATGCACTGCTCAAGATCCTCTCTGATGGAACTGCTCTGCGTTTCCCTGTAACGCCGGTTCAGGTTGTTGATCACTCCTTCAAACGGCTGTGAAAGGGTTCCCTTTCCGTTGCGGCGCTCATAGGTCAGCTCCAGTTTTTCGCCATGTGTTCCGTAAAGGATCGCATCCATGGCTTCAACGGATAAATCGCTGAGCGGGTCCGTGAGGGAAAAGCCATATTTCTTCCCCAAAGCTTCAAAGTACATTCTGGCGATGGAATCATCCTTTACGCTGTTCCATCCGGAGGCGCAGATCCCACCGCTCAAAATCGACTGAGAAGAATCGGGAATGATCAGCGCCGGATCGATTTGAAGCTGAACGCCAAGGCCGCCGCACTTCGGACAGGCGCCGAACGGGTTATTGAAGGAAAACAGGCGGGGTGTCAGTTCTTCGATCGATATTCCGCAGTCTTCACAGGCATAGTTTTGGGAAAACGACAGTTCACGCTCTCCATCTTCTTCGCTTACCAAGACGCAGACGAGTCCGGATGCCAACGCCAGCGCTGTTTCAACAGAATCCGTCAATCTGCGGCGGATATCCGCCTTTACAACAATGCGGTCGATCACGATCTCGATACTGTGCTTCTTGTTTTTATCCAGAGCGATCTCGTCGGATAGATCATAGAGGCTGCCATCCACCCGGGCGCGGACATAGCCGGACCTGCGGGCGTCCTCAAACACCTTCTGATGTTCGCCTTTCCGTCCGCGGATCACGGGCGCCATGATCTGGAGCTTTGCCCGCTCCGGAAGCGCGGCAAGCTGATCCACGATCTGGTCTACGGTCTGCTGGCGGATCTCTTTCCCGCATTTGGGACAGTGAGGCGTACCTGTTCTTGCCCAAAGGAGACGCAGATAATCATAGATTTCGGTTACTGTGCCGACCGTGGAGCGCGGATTTCTGCTCGTCGTTTTCTGGTCGATTGAGATCGCGGGAGAAAGGCCGTCGATGCTGTCCAGATCCGGCTTGTCCATCTGGCCCAGAAACTGCCGTGCGTAAGAGGAAAGGCTTTCGACATACCTCCTCTGCCCTTCCGCGTAGATCGTATCAAAAGCCAGACTTGATTTTCCGCTGCCGGACAAACCGGTGATAACGACAAACTGATTCCGCGGGATATCGACGTCTATGTTTTTCAGATTGTTTTCTCTCGCGCCTTTTATATGAATACAATTGCGCATGCTTTACTCCTCGATTGTGAGATTCGCCGTTCGTCCCCCAACGACCCGGATCAGATCGGACGGCGCAAGCGCGATCTGCGCACCGATCCGTCCGCCGCTGACCTGGATCCGGCTGAACAGTTCCGCACTGCTGTCAAACAGCGTCGGAAATGCTTTCTTCATTCCGATCGGACTGCAGCCGCCCCGTAAATATCCGGTGAGCGGTGTGATCTCGTTGACATGAATCATTGCGATCGACTTCTCGCCTACCGCTGCAGCAGCTTTCTTCAGATCCAATTCTCTTTTTACAGGAATAACAAATACATAGTTCCTTTTGCTGGCCCCGACAGTTACAAGTGTTTTAAAAACCGTATCGGGATCGCTGCCTGTCAGTTCGGCGACGGTTTCCCCATCTACCGGGCCGTCTCCGTGCGGGTATTCCAGCGAGGTATAGCTGATCTTCTGGCGCTCCAAAATGCGCATGACGTTGGTTTTCTGTTCTTTCATTTTTTCTCCGGCGCAAAATATAATTAACTATATTATACACAAAGGACGTATGTAATTCAATAAGTACGTATGCAAATGTCATAACGCGCCAAGATTCATTGACTTAGATAAGAGGATAATCTATAATCTAATCAACATAGACTACAGGAGGCACTTATCTTGACTCCAGAAAACCAGATCAAATACGATGAGAAACTGAAGCGGATCAATGATGCGATTGCGCTCAGGGAGCCGGATCGCGTACCCATGACGCCTTCGCCCGCCATTTTCCCTGTCTTTCACGCCGGATACACGATGACAGATGCGATCTATGACGACTCGCTGGAGGTTGGACGCAACGCCTTGTTGAAATACCTGCGTGACTTTGATCCGGACTGCGGCGCGACCATTGCAAACTATATCGGCGAAGGTCGGCTTCTGGAGCTTCAGCAGCCGACGACCGTGCGCTGGTCTGGCATGCCCGGCAATCCGATCGGCGATAAATCCCTGCATCAATTCATCGAGTTCCCGATCCTGCTTGACGACGAGATCGACGATTTTTTCCATGACCGTACGTCCTTCTTGCTCCGAAAAGCACTTCCGCGCACTTCCGACCTTTTGAAACCGCTTTCTGATTTTCACGTCGGGAACAGTATTCTCAGTCTGGCCGGCGCCGTATCCGGTCCGGATATGCGCCAAATGATTCAAACGCTGTGGGAAATCAGCGACGGCTACGCAGAACTTTTTAAAAAACGTGTCGATGTCCACCGCGAAATTGAGGAAGCGGGTTATCCGCTCCTGCGAACCTCATTCATCTGCGGCGTCCCGTTTGACGAATACAGCGACTTTTACCGTGGGACGCTGCTTTCGCTTGCCGATCTGTATGAACGGCCGGAAGAAGTTCGCACCTTCATTGATGAAGCGTTTGAGCATACCATCGCTCTGATCCGTGCCAGTAAAGGCAAAGAAGACGGAAAACATGTTTTTATGGCGCTTCATAAAGGCATGGACGGATTCATGGGCGACGAGCACTACCGCGAATACTATTGGGATCATCTGCAGAAGATCATCTGTGAGATCATCGACGTCGGAAAAGTGCCCTATATTTTTACAGAGGGAAAGTATAATTCCCGTCTGGACTGCCTGAAGGAAGTACCGCCCGGGAAAGTCTTCTATCATTTTGAGGAAGTCGATATGGCGGAAGCAAAGCGGAAGCTCGGTGACGTTGCCTGTATCTCCGGCGGTTTCTCCACTTACCTTCTCAATTATGGTACAAAACAACAGGTTATCGACGAGTGCAAGCGCCTGATCGACATCTGCGCGCCGGGCGGCGGTTTCATCTTTGAGACAGCCTGCGGCATGGATTATGCGAAAGAAGAAAACGTTGAGGCAATGTTCGATACGGTCAGGAACTACGGAAAAAAGTAAATGTTCCGCGGGCGGACGCCTGCATATCATACATTCAACACAACAGGAGGCATACAATGAAGAACCTGAAGAAACTGACGCTGCTCCATTCCAATGACATGCACGGTGATTTTCTGGCGGAACATATCGACGACAAGCTGGTTGGCGGCATATCTTTGCTTTCCGGCTATATCAACAGAGTCCGTCAGGAAGAAAAAAACGTAATCTATGCAATTGCCGGCGACATGTTCCGCGGCTCGATCATTGATTCTGAATTTCTCGGCATTTCCACGATCCAGATCATGAACATGCTGGGGCCGGATATCGTAACGCTCGGAAACCATGAAGTCGATTACGGTGTTGCCCATCTTCTCTTTTTGGAAAAGTGCGCGGAATTCCCGATCATCAATGCAAATCTTCATATCAAGACCAATCATTCCCGCCTGTTCAAGCCATATCATATCATTGAGATCGACGGCATGAAGATCCTGTTCATCGGCATTCTCACGGAGATCGTTCTGCAGCAGTGCAAAACTGACGGTTTGATTGGGTCTTTTGTCAATATCGAAGACGCTGTGGAGGAGATCGGAAAGATCTGCAATACATACAATGCGATCGACATTGATTTTACGGTTCTCCTGACGCACATCGGCTTTGAAGAGGACAAGCACCTTGCTTCACTTCTGGATCCGGCCTGGGGCGTTGATCTCATCATCGGCGGTCATTCACACACGTTCATGACGGAGCCCACCGTCGTCAATGGGATCCCGATCGCGCAGGCCGGTACCGGCACGGATCAGATCGGCCGATTTGATATTCTCATCGACACGGACGAGAACCGTATCGACAGCTACACCTGGCAGTCCGTTCCCATCAATGAAACAACATGTCCGCGCGACACGTCCATTGCGGATCTGATCCTCAATTATAAGACCCGTACGGACGACAAATACGGGAAAATCATCACGCGTTTCGTGCGCCAGCTCACGCATCCGGATCGGTTTCGGGAGACGGAGCTGGGCGATCTCTTCAGCGACGTCCTGTGCGACGCACTCGGCGTTGATGTTTTCCTTCTCGGCTCCGGCAGCATCCGAAACGAGCAGCTCGGCCCGGTGGTGACAAAGGGCGATCTTCGGGAATGCTTCCCATACGACGACGCGGTGCATATGATCTACGTTACAGGCGCGCAGTTGAAGCACATGCTCCTCCGCATGCTGCGTGACGAGGCGTTCAGAGGGGATCATACCGAGTTTTATCAGCTCTCACGCGGTCTTGTAGTTGAGTATGATCAGGCGACACACAGCTTCCTGCGATTCGACTTTGAAGACGCCCCCATCGATGAGGAACGTATTTTCACAGTCGGTCTGCAGCATTTCCACTATCTGAATTTAAAAGACTCCTTTGATCTCACACTTGAGGAGACCCGTAAAAACCATATGGACCGTATGATCTCAACGAGCTGTACACAGGTCATCGAAGAGATCCTTACGAACGGGCAGCATCAGAATGCCACCGGCGAGGGTCGCTTGATCCTCCATCTTCTTCGTGATCAGGAATAAGTCGTCATTCGAAAACGACGGCGTCAGATTTGAAAACCTGACGCCGTCGTTTTTTGCAGATCGGTTCAGACAAGCTGCCCGGGCAGCTTCAGTTTTTCCTTCGCGGGAAACAGCGCGTCAAACCGCTCAAATTCCTCCGGTTCTTGTTCTGCGGCAAAATATCCCACAGGAGGAGCATATACGCCCTCGATTCCGTTCAGATATCCGGGAATCAGTTCCCGGCAGAGGAAAAAGGACGCGTCATCTTCCGGCGAAAGCCCGTGATACCGGATTCCGAATTCGCTTGCATACCGGAAACCGCTCTTTCCGTAAAAACCGATATTCCCTTCAAAACACAGGGCGCCGCAGCCGGCCACGGCAGCCTGATCTAACGAGTAGTCAAGCAACATCTTGCCGTACCCTTGTCGCTGCAGTTCCGGTGTGATGCAGATCGGTCCCATCGTCATGATGGGGATGCTTCTGCCGTCATCCGCCTGAATCACCGCGCGCATGAACATATTCTGTCCGATCAGTCGACCGTCCATTTCCATGACAAAATCAAGTTTACGCACGAAGGCAGGGTCGTCTCTCAGCCGATGGATCACATAGTGCTCCAGACAGCCGGGGCGGTATACATTCCAGAAAGATTCACGGACCAGTTCTTCGACCGCGCAATAATCCGATTCCGTTTCCATGCGGATCAAGATGTTCTGTTTTCCCATTTTTCCACCTGTTATACAAATGATTTTTCGATTATTTATAGTACTTTTCAATTCCGCCGTAGCCGATGATCAATTTGTTTTCCCGCGTCTTTTTGATAAAGTTGCTCAAGCGCTTTTCGAACTCCGCAGGACGTTTTCTTGCCGCGTCGATATAGGCAATACGGATCCGTTTATAGGATTCCGAAAAAGTGCAGTAGTTCTTCCACGCGGTTTCATCCGATCGGATCGCCTTAAGAATATCTGCCGGAAATACAAATTCCATTCGGAGCAGCGATTCAACTTCCGGTCTGATTTTCGGGTGGATCATTTCCTGATCATCAAGCCATTTCAGGCGCTCAATATTCGGCTGAGAGTACCCACTGCCCTTCCGCCGCGGCGTAAAGCGGCGCAGCTGATGGGCTTCGTCCAGCGTTCCAGCAGTTCCGTCGATCCAGCCGAAGCAAAGCGCCTCCTCGACTGCGTCGTTATAGGAAACACCCGACTCCCCTGAACCCACGTTCGGGAATACGAACCAAATCTCCCTTTCGCTTTCAAAATGTTCCGAGAGCCATTCCCGCCACTGCTGTCGGTCTTTACAGTACAGAATTCTTTGTTCGCTCATCTGCTTTCCTCAAGTGTTTACCTTTGAAATCATGCCCTCTATCAGGCGATTGACCGTTTCCGGCGCGTCTGTATTTGAATTATGTCCCGCGTCTTTGATCCATTCAAGCGGGATGCCGGTCTTCTTGTGCCACGCCTTGTTATAGCGGATACAGGAACCAGCCCGATCCTTTTCACCGCAGATCAGAAGCGCCGGACATAGGATTTCGTACGGCAGATCCGCCTCCATCGCTTCCGCCAGCATCCTGTATCCGTGTCCGGAAATCTGAGCATAGCGCGCCTGATTTCCGTCATAAACCAGCATCATATCGCGCATGAGGCGCCGGCCGTATTCCGATGTCGCAACGCCGCTCGATCCTGATCTCAGAAGCAACTTCCAGGGGTAATTGCGGTAAACAGGCTCCATTCTTTTGAGAAGCCAGATTTCAGCGCCGGTCACATATTCTCTTTGCAGGGGCGCGGAATCAATTGAGATAAAGCCGCACAGCTTTTCCGGGAACTGCTGTGCATAAGCCTGTCCCACATATCCGCCCATAGACTGTCCGATGAGGATCGGCTTATTGAAGCCTTCCCGCGTCAGGATCTCGTCCAGCCAGTTTGCCTTATCAATCAGGCTGAAAGTGAGTTCAAACGGCCAGGAGGCTGCATGACCCGGCGCATCCCAGACGAACAGAGGGTATTTCTCCTCAAAGTAACTGATCTGTTTTTCAAACAGCCTGTGATCTGCTGTCAGCCCCGGCAGGAAAACCAGCTGCGGCTCTTTATGGATTGTGTTTTCATTCACCCAGTAATGGATATGACCGCAGGGAGTGTCATAAACCTTTTCAAGCATATCTAGAACCTTCAGTGATCAGAAATAATGACATAATAATGCTACGATCGTTATTACCTGTTATTTTATTATATCGGAATCCGGGCGGCAAGTCTTTCTTGCTACGATCAGATATCGGTGTGTAGTTCCGGAGATATTACCCTCCCTCTCTATGGTTTCCTGCAATTTCACTAGCCGGTCAAAGCAGCGCTCGACAGAAAAACCGGGAAACTCCCATTCGATGATTCTGGCAAACCACTCGAAAGCGCCGACATCATAGAAGCTGATCGGTCCGAATGCTTCATCCGCTTGCAAAATCTCGAAGCCCTCGTCAAGGAACCTCGCTCTTTGCTCCTGCAATTATTCATTGGAAGACAGTTTTCCTCTTCATAACGTCCGGCAATGTGCGAAAAATCCCATCCGTTTATAAAAGCGCTGTTTTCTTCGCTTTTCCATGTTGTTTTCAGTTCTTTTGTCGTCATATCCGCAGCTCCGCAAATCACGTTTTGTTGAAATAATTCTACTAAGCATTATTCATAG
>JAEEGL015326662.1_pt1 | contig 10516 bp, 9 predicted proteins | sample 9134231 | NCBI WGS metagenome assembly JAEEGL01 (sample SAMN16246548, study PRJNA631951) | gut metagenome | biome: gut microbiome; feature: rumen; material: fiber-attached | host: Bos | place: Iran: Karaj | collected 2018-10
GAAGCGGCCTCCTAACCATGCTATGGGGATACTTCCTAAAGCTTGTAATAGCCGACAGATGTGCAATTCTAGTGGATACAGTGTATAATAATGTGCCAGGCTATTTTGGATATCAGCTTGTATTAGCTAGCGTTTTGTTTGCTTTACAGATATATTGTGATTTTATGAGCTATTCTACAATTGCAATTGGAGCAGCTCGTGTGCTTGGATATGATTTGATGGAAAACTTCCATCTCCCATACTTCGCCACATCTATAAAGGATTTCTGGCGTAGATGGCATATATCACTTAGTACTTGGCTCAGGGATTACCTTTATATTCCGCTTGGTGGAAATCGTAAAGGTCAACTCAGAAAATATTTCAACATCATGGTTACTTTCTTTGTAAGTGGATTGTGGCATGGTGCTGCATTTACATATATTTTCTGGGGAGTGCTTCATGGTATTTATCAGATCATCGAGGATTTATTAAAGCCACACACAGACAAGCTTCTTGAAATGCTGAGCATTAATCCTAAAAACAAAGTGATTTATGTTTGCAAAATTATAGTGACTTTTATATTTGTAGATATAGCTTGGGTATTCTTTAGAGCTAATAGTATTAGCGATGCTTTTATCGTATTTAAGAACTCTTTCTACCTTGCAAACCTCGCAAATATAAAAGTTGATTTGTGGGCACTAGGGTTAGATATTAGAAATATGGCCATGCTTATGATTGGCACATTGATATTATTTATATCTAGTGTAATGCGAGCTAGAGGAGACCAGAAAAATAAAACTCTATTAGTAGAGTGGATTTCAAGCAAAAACTTTATTATCAGATATGCGCTTTATTGGAGTTGCATGATAATGATTATATTTTCAATGGATATTACTGGGCAGGAATTTATTTACTTCCAGTTTTAGTAGAAAGATGGAGATTCTATAATGTTAAAGCTAATAAATGAAAACGATAACAAAATATTTGCAATAGGATGCGTTGGATTATTTATTTTTTCAATGATGTTCCCCGCACTTCCACATATTGCAATAATGATATTTTTATTGCTTTTTGCGGTATTAACAGTATTCCAAAAGAATGAAATGTATAGAGATTGGCTGTTTTATTTAGTTTTTATATCATCTTTTGGCATAGCTTTAATCGATTGGCATGCTAGTGTGCCAGATAATTTAAAGTTGATTATCGTTTGGCCTTTAAGTTTTATTTTTGGTAAATATATTGTCGGAAACGATGGTGTAAAGGATGAAAGAAGAACTTCTATTGCAGCTGCGACTATGGCTATAGGTCTTTGTACACAAGGATTTATCAACTATGCAAATCACAATGATGGGTTAGAAGCTTCTGTTAGTTGGGACGGATGGAACGAAATTTGGACAGGGAATCTAATGTCTAGAACTGTATATTCATACGACTTTATATTAATAGCAGGCGCATTATTCCTTGTGTTTTTAATTTATAAAACTAATCGAATATTGGCTTCAGCAATACTTGGTTTAAATATTATCACTTTTGTGTTAGAGGTCGTTTTTGCAAAAGGACGTTTACAGTTTTGTATGCAGGTAGCATTGACATTTTTAATGCTTGTAATCATTACAATTAAGAATAGAAATAAACTTAGTGATAAGACTAAGAAAACAATTAGAATAGCTTTTGTAGTGATAATAATATTTATGATTATATTATTTGCACTCGTATCTCTAAATGTTTTTGGGTTGAAAACAATGTATGCTAATTCCTTCTTGTCTAGAGATGGAGGCATTTTAAGAAATGTTAGGTTTAGATCTATAGCAGAAGGATTGGTATTAACCATTCAGCAACCTTTGGGCGGTTGGAATACTCCTAGCCTTGGAATTGCTCATAATGTATTTCTTCTATTTGCTAAGGAATACGATATTATAATATTCGCATTGCTTATTGCTTTCGAAGTATTATCTATTATAAAAGGATTAGTATTGATATCAAAGCAAAATACTAGCTATGTTGAGTATTATTTGTTTGCAATGCTTATGGGATTCCTATTATATTTTAATATTGAGACTTGCCCATGGAGATATAGATATTATTGGGTTTGCTTATTTGTTGTTTCAGGGATGATAAGTCAAAAGCTTTCAAATAAAAAATTAAAGGAAAACTAAATGAAATCTGTATGTGTTTTGATGTCAACATATAATGGAGAAAAGTATCTAAAAGAGCAAGTTGACAGTATTTTGAATCAAAAAAATGTTAATGTTTCGTTGTTAATTAGAGATGATGGGTCGGTAGATGAAACATTAAATATAATATCTGAATATGAACAGAAGGATAACCGCATAAAATTCTACACGGGAGATAATGTGGGAGCATCCAAATCTTTTTTTGATTTGATTTGGAGCGTACCGATGGAATATGATTACTATGCTTTGTCAGATCAGGATGATGTTTGGTTTGACAATAAGCTTTCTGTTGCAATTGAATCTATTGAGCAGAATAAAGGAAGACTAAAAATGTATTGCTCAAAAGTTGTGGTAACAGATAAAGACTTGAATCCAATTGAAAATTATACAGATACGATTTATAAGCCTTCATTTGGTAATTCGCTGATAGAGAATATAGTGACTGGCTGTACAGTTGTTATGAATAAAGAGTTTTTAGCTATGTTACGTAGCTTCAAAAAACCAGAAAAACAGTATATGCATGACTGGTGGTTATATAAAATGGCAACCTGCTACGGTGCTTTAATCTATGATACAAACAAATATATGTTTTATAGACAGCATGGAAACAATACAATTGGTTTATCAGACGGAATAATCGGTCGTGTCAAAAGATTTAAGAGTAATGCAAGTAAAATCAAAAGCTATGTTAGAGAACAGAATTTAGAATTCGAAGAAATTTATAATTATTCGAGTGAGCAGAGGGATTTATTAACAATTGTTAACCATAGTAGGATAAAGCTTTTGCTGAATAAAAAGATAATAAGAACATCCAAGATAGAGAATATAGTGTACAAAATATGGATGATGTTTTGGTGATTAAATGGTAGATATACTACTTACGACCTTTAACGGTGAAAATTATATAAAAGAACAAATGGATTCATTGCTGAATCAGACATATGATAATTATAGGATTTTAGTACGCGATGATGGCTCGACGGATAAGACCTGTCAGATAATTAATGACTATAGGAAACGGTATCCCGATAAAGTAATCATAATAGAAGACAAGCTATGCGCAAAGTCTGCAGCAAAGAATTTCTGGATATTGATTAAGCATGCGACAGCTGACTATGTTATGTTTTGTGATCAGGATGATTATTGGTTCCCAAACAAAATCGCTGATAGTGTAAAAGCGTTAGAGGGATTGGAAAAAGAAAATGGCAAAGACTGCCCCGCATTAATCTATACTGACTACGACGTAGCTGATGCTAATCTCAATGTGTTACATATGAAATCTGCTGGAAATCAAAAATACACATTCAATGGAGAACTGGAAAAACTTCTTGTTCAAAACTATGTTACAGGATGTTTAATGGCTATAAATAAATCGCTATGCGATATTCTAGGTGAGTATAATAATGCGATGCTGATGCATGACTGGTGGATTGCATTAGTAGCAAGCGCAACCGGAGTTGTAAAACATGTACCTATAGTTACCATGAAGTATAGACAGCATGGTAACAATGAAGTGGGCGCAGTTGATATAAAATCTTTCAAGTATAGATTGGGAAAGATACTTGCAAATAAATCAAAAGAAAATGCAAATCTTTGTTTTAGACAAGCTGAGGCTATACTAGAAGAATATGACGGTCATATACCTGCTAATAAAAAATATATCCTAGAGAAATATATAAACGTTAAGAGTAATAAATCCAAAATTAAGAGAATACATACACTTTGTAAAGGTGGATATTTAAAAAGCGATTTAGTACGTGTGATTGGTCAAATACTATACATTTAGATGAGGATAATATGGAAAAAATATTAACGGTTTCAATAGCCGCATATAATGTTGCAAATTATATAGATGAAACGCTCAAGTCATGCATTTTAGATGACAATATGGATGATTTAGAGGTATTGATTGTAGATGATGGTGCAAAAGACAATACTGCTGAAATAGCACAAAAGTATGTAGACAAATATCCTAATACTTTTCGACTTATTAGAAAGGAAAATGGTGGATACGGAACCACAATTAATAGTGGCGTACAAAATGCGAATGGTAAGTATTTTAAATTACTAGATGGAGATGATTATTTCGATAATAAAAGTCTGGGACTTTTTATTGAAAAACTAAAAGCTGAAAATGCTGATATGGTTATAACTAAAAATGTTGAAATCAGTAGTGAAAACAATGAAAAAGCATTGCCTCAAAGAGCTTGGTACAAATACATGGGTTGTAATATGGCGATTTCTGAAATGGCAGATAATACAATTATCTCTATGTGGAATACTGCTGTTAAAACAGAATTGATTAAGAATAATCCATATGAATATCCAAAGAGATTTTTATATACGGATTCATTGTTTGTGATTAACGCCCTATCAAGATCGCAATCAATCTCATTTTATGATTTAGAACTATACTATTATCGTGTTGATAGAATCGGTCAAAGTACAAATATTAATAGTATTATCAACCATCGTGATGACATGTTGCAGGTATATTATCTAGCAAAGGAAATACTAGAAAAACAATTGTATCAAAATGAATCGAAGAATATAGTAATATGTCATGTTGCAATGACATATTTAAATTACATTAGTGCAAAGTTTTGGTATGAAAAGAGAAACTGGAACGCAAGGAAAGATTTAATTGCCTTTGAAAAAGAATGTAAGGATGCAAACAAAGACATATACCTTACGGCTTCCAAGATGAGTAAGCGATTAAATATGAATAGAAGAACAGGCTACTTAGCATATTTCATATAATGACTAAAGAAAGAAAAAAACGAAGTATAAAGAGAAACTACATACTAAATTTGACATATCAAATCCTAACGTTGTTAATTCCATTGGTCACGACGCCATATTTATCTAGAGTTTTGGAGGCAGATGGAACAGGACAATATAGCTTTATGTATTCAGTTGTAACATATTTTATTTTGGTTGCTACACTGGGAACATTAAGCTATGGCCAGCGTGAAATATCATATGTTCAAGATGATGTAAAATCCCGCTCGAGAGTATTTTTTAGTATTGAAATTGTGAGTTGTATTAGTACAGCAATAGTTTTAATTGTTTTTGGATTATTTACTTACTTTCAAAAAACTAATCAAATCTACTATTTGGTATTTGGACTTAATATTCTCGCAGTTGCATTTGATATTAGCTGGTTTTTTCAAGGGCTAGAAGAGTTTGGAATAATTGTTAGCAGAAATATTTTTTTTAAACTATTAACACTACTGTTTATTTTTACATTGGTAAAAGATAAAAGTGATCTCTTAATCTATATTGCAGGAACGAGCGTACTTACACTTGCAAGCGCAGTATCCCTTTGGACATATCTTCCAAAGTATATTTGTAGAGTGAGTGCGCAGGAGTTAAAACTAGTAGAAACATTTAAAGGTACATTATTGTTATTTGTACCAGCAATTGCAACAAGTGTTTACACTGTATTAGATAAGACTATGATAGGCTTGATAACTGGCTCAGATTATGAGAATGGTTATTATGAACAGGCATCAAAGATTTCTAAAGTGGCAATAGCACTCATCTCATCATTTGCTACTGTAATGATGCCAAGAATAGGTTATTACTATAACAAACATGATTATAAGAGCGTCAATACATACATGTTTAAAAGCTATCGTTTTATGTGGTTCCTGAGCGTGCCTATGTGTTTTGGCTTAATTGGTATAACAAGGAGCTTTGTGCCTTGGTTTTACGGACCTGGGTTTGAAAAAGAGTACGAACTATTACCAGTAGTTAGCTTGCTAACAATTGCTATTGGTATAAGTACAATTACTGGCTCACAATACTTAGTTCCTACAAAGCGTCAGAAGGAGTTTAATACATCAATTATTGCAGGGTCAGTTATAAATGTGATTTTGAATATATTTTTAATTCCTAGGTTTATGTCTATTGGAGCGGCAATTGCATCTGTGATAGCTGAAACTGCGATTTCAGTTATTCAGTTGATATATGTAAAAAAAGAGATAGACTTGAAGCTAATCCTGAAATCGTCATCAAAATACTTTGTATCAGCAGCAATTATGCTAGTGTATTTATTACTAATTGGAAATAGACTTGGCACAACAATTATGAGCACATTAATCATGATAGTTACTGGTGGGTTGTTGTATTTAGTATTGCTTATAGTTTTTAAAGACATGTTGGTGTTAGAACTGATAAATAGCATGAAAGGAAAGCTAGTAAAAAGAAAAAATGAACATTGATTCAACAAAGTTAAAAGTAAAGATAGTATTACATAAATTGTTAGGATATGATATTGCGGAATTAATGCATATTCATGGGGATTATAATAATCTACACATTGATTTTAAAGAAGTTGTTGGTACTCGCCAGGAATCAACGGCTGCATTTTTATATCATGTTCTAGGGCGTAAGTATGCCAAAAGTAGTAAAAATGAATCATTTGATTTTTATATATATACTGGGGACAAATCGGATGTAGCAGAGAACTTTAGAATAGCCCTAAAGTTAGATAAAATTTTTGCATATTCTACCAAAGAGGATTATCCAAATGTAATCCCTGTTCCTGATTTTATATATACCTCATGGAAGGAATCCGGAATTAATTCATGGGAAGAAACTATTGAAAAATGTATAGAAGCAGGAGCTCAACCATACGAAGACTCTCATTTGTTTTGGATTGGTAATACGAATACCCATTATACGAGAAAAACACTTGTGGAGATATCTGAGCAGCATAGGGATATTATTCAAGCAGAAGGCATGCAATGGCTAGATGTTAAAAAAGGTGAAAAGCAGAAAGCTTCTAAATTTGTATCACTGTATGATCACGCAAAATACAAATATCTTATAGATATTCAAGGAAATGGATATAGTGGACGCTTAAAACTTCTGTTTTATTTAGGTCGTCCCGTGTTCGTAGCTGAGCGTTCGCATAGAGAGCTATTTACAGATTATCTAAAAGACATGGAAAATTGCGTTATTGTAAAAGAAGATTTAAGTGATTTAGTAGAAAAAGTGAATATGCTTAATGCTGATTCTGGACTATATAACAAAATAGTTTTAGGTGGAAAGAAGTTGACTGATACAGTTCTTTCAAAAGAGTATGCAATAAACTATATGGCTGATGTAATTGAAAAATATGGGAAGATACAATAAAAAAGAATTTATAATTAACAATTTAAAGATTACTGCTATATGCATGATGATTTCTATTGCGATAGCAGGTGGTACTGTTTTTTTGTTTCATGATTCTATGTTTAAGCATAGAGGTCAAACAATAATTACAGATTGGTCGCAATGCAATTCAAATGGTTATGAATTTGATGGGCAGGATGTAATATCAGTTTCCGGAGATCCTTGCATATACTTTTATTCGGATAAAAATGTGGAGCAAGTGGAAGTAGACATACGGATGATTTCGAATGTTGAAAATGTATGGAATAGAGATTTTTATGGAGAAGAAGTAATATATGCAGAATTATTCTGGGCTGATGAAAATGGCGTAATGACAGAAGAACAATCAATTCCGTTTAAAATATCTTTAGGAAGAGATTCTTATTTATTAGATGTAGATTGCCCTGCGGGAACACTATTTAGATTAGATATTGGTGATGGAGTAGGAGTAGAGTTTACAGTAAATTCCTTCGTATTTAATACATATGAAGAATATAGTTTGAAAGAGAAAATCCAGAGTATAATAGAGATGTTGTTTATGACGGTGGTAGTGATAAGTACTGGATTGTACATAACAACCAAGAAAGAAAATAAATGAAAACAATAGACATATTAAAAACAATTTCATATGCATATATATTATTACCACTTATTATTTTTATCCTTGGCTGGACTAAAATTTATTTGCTAGGGGTTCCATTAACAATTGCTATTATGTTTTCCTTTTATAGAATGGTAATGGATACCAATCTTCAAAGGCATAATCTTTTTAAATCTAGAAATGATATATTCAAATTTGTGTGTATAGTATTATTAATAGCACTATGGGTGTATTTTTCTGGAATAGGTGGGTATACATGGCAAAACCTTGACCATAAGTGGAGAAATGAAATATTTGATATCCTAGTTGAATACAGATGGCCAGTTATCAAAGGGGCGTCATCGGGTTCAAATGGTATGTCTTATTATATTGGATTTTGGATGGTACCAGCCTTAGTTGGAAAGATTTTTGGTTTAAAAACAGGATATTTTGCTCAATATATATGGGCATTAATTGGGGTTCTCTTAGTTTACATACTGATATGTAGAAGAATAAAAAAAATAGCAATATGGCCGCTTATATTATTTGTTTTTTTTAGTGGACTCGATATTGTAGGTCTTTTTATTAGAAATCATGATTTGTTCTTGGAATATTCATTAGGTACCCATATAGAGACTTGGGCTATTGGATATCAGTTTTCAAGTTTTACAACACAACTGTTTTGGGTGTTTAACCAAGCGATATATGGTTGGATAGTTACACTTTTAGTAATAGACGAAAGAAGTAGTAATATGGTACTTGTTATGGCTGCGGGGTTATTTTCTGCACCGTTACCAGCCGTAGGTCTTTTTCCAATGGCTTTATGTAAAATATGGAATAATAGTGTGGTAGATAATCGCAATGGAATATTAGATATTGTTAAAAAGGCATTTATTAGTTTGATTACATATCAGAATGTTGTGGGGGTAATCGTTACAGCTGTGGTTGGTTCTATGTTTCTTAGCAATAATGCGATTAATTATACAGCTTCTACAAGTGGGCAATATAATGAGTTGATATTGATATGTTTAATAGTAGTTGTTGTTTTGCTCTGCGTTATGATGAAACATCTCAAAAATAAAAGAGTAACTAATATGTACCATGATAGAACACATCAGGTTAAAAGACTAAAAAAAGCCAGTATAATAACTGTTGGACTTATGGTTTTTGCATTTATTATCTATGGTGCAAGTCACACAATACCTGCAAAGAATGATATAACCAAGGACAATAATTTATTATTTTATATTCTTTTTTTACTTGTGGAAGTAGGAGTATACATAGCATTAACATACAGAATTGGGAAAAAGGATAATATATACATATCATCTATTATTATGTTTATGGTTTGCCCAATATTTGTAATAGGTTCAAGTATAGATTTTTGTATGCGTGCCTGTATACCAGCACAGCTAATCTTATATATATATATTGTTATTTTGATAAAAGATTTAGCGGTTACTAAAAATAGATTGATTATTGCAATCTTATCTATTTCATTGTTATTTGGTAGTGTGACTACTATAAGTGAATTTGCTAGAACGATAAATAATCATACAGAGTATAAGGAAAATGGTATTGCAAAAGCACGAAAAGAAGAAATAATGGAATCGATGAATTTCTGTTCAAGTGTGGATGATAGTATTTTTTACAAATATTTAGCACAATACTAATTAATCATGAAAGGTAATTAGAATGAAAGTCGTATTACTAGCTGGTGGCTTTGGCACCAGAATATCAGAAGAATCAATATATAAACCAAAGCCAATGGTAGATATAGGTGAGCAACCCATCATTTGGCATATCATGAAGGAATACTCGTACTATGGCCACAATGAGTTTATTATTTGTGCTGGATACAAGCAGCAGGTAATAAAGCAGTGGTTTGCTGATTATTTCATGAGAAAAAGCGATATTAGCTTTGACTATAGAAATGGCTCAAATGAAATGACTATTCATAAGTCAAATGTAGAGCCATGGAAAGTCACCATAGTTGATACAGGATTAGATACCATGACAGGTGGTCGTATAAAGCGTATTCAGGAATATGTTGGCGATGAGACATTCTTGATGACATATGGCGATGGTGTTTGTGATGTAGATATTAATAAGCTTATTGAATTCCACAAGGAAAACAATAAAATTGCTACACTTACAGCTGTACTGCAGGACCAGACTAAAGGTATCTTGGATATAGGCGGAGACAACGCGGTAAAATCATTCAGAGAGAAAAAGCTGGATGATGGTGTGCCTATCAATGCTGGATATATGGTTTTTGAACCAAAGATTTTTGATTATATCGATGGAGATCAAACAGTCCTTGAGCGTGGTCCATTAGAGAAGCTTGCAGAGCAAGGTGAGCTTATGAGCTACATCCACAAAGGGTTCTGGCAGTGCATGGATAATATGCGTGAAAAAGAGACCCTTGAAAAGCTTATTAAGGCTGGAAAAGCACCATGGATGAAGTGGGAACAGAATTAGTTTGGAGGAAATAGAATTGTCCAATTGGAAAAATGAAGAAGAAGCAAGAGAACAGATAAAGGCTATGGTGGCCGATTATTATAACGATTTTAAAAAGCCTAGTGAATCAAAAGAAAACTTTAAGCCAGGTGATCGTATCAGC
>JAEEGL015436094.1_pt1 | contig 10516 bp, 14 predicted proteins | sample 9134231 | NCBI WGS metagenome assembly JAEEGL01 (sample SAMN16246548, study PRJNA631951) | gut metagenome | biome: gut microbiome; feature: rumen; material: fiber-attached | host: Bos | place: Iran: Karaj | collected 2018-10
CTATGCCGAGAGCTATCTCTTATCGGGTGGAATGGAGATGGAAGCTATAGAAAGGCTCAAAGGCATCATCCTTGAATGACGGGACACATACGGGAGAATGGGATATATAAGGCAGGTATAAGCGAGGTAAAGGGATATGGAGATAAAGTGTGACAGACATGAAGGCATGTCGATATTCCGCCCGCCGCTGTGCTACGAGCTGACGGGCAGGAAGTATACGCTCGTGCTCGATAACGGCTATGACAGCGTGATCGAGTTCATAACGGATGAAGAGCTGATCCTGACCGAAAAGGGGACGGAGAAGAGATATCCGTATGACTGCATAAAGATGGCAGACGGGTGTTATTTCGTCAATTTTGAAGAAAGACCTCTTAAGGATCCGAGACGGGGGACCACGATCGTGCTCGATACGAGAGAGAGCCTTGTCACCGTATGCTATGCCGAGCTCGGACGCGATCCCAAGTTCCCGAGGATGCCCAGCACCGAGATAGTCTTCGGAGGGGTCGTCAGGCCTGATGGTACGGTGCCACGGATAAGGCATGGCTATACCGCCGATATGGTTGGGACCTCGATAGACTGGAATTACGGTACGTTCAATATAGCTCACGTCTATCAGAGCGAGCGCTTCTACCGTGTGGCTTTCACTCCCAGGGCTCTTGAACGCATAATGAGGAACAGCCCCGACATGATGGCGGGCTCGGACGGGAGGCCGCCTGAAAGGAAGATCTACGAAGACTATGCCGAATATATCAAGATACGGGACGGCCTTTACGCGGTGAGCCTGCTCGAGACCAACCTCGCAAGAAGGAACGACCACGGGAACAGTCTTTTCTTCCTTATGGATCTTAAGGAGCTGCATGACTGCGGAAGGGCGTTCGGGACCAACGGCGAGGGGCAGGACGAGAACTACACGTTCGGCGCGTTCGGAGCATGGTATGACGCCTCGAGGGAGATGTCGCTCGAGAGCATGTACTATATCCATTGACATGGCCCGGAGGTGAAGATGAAAATGAGCAAAAAAAGTCTTACAGATATACTTACGTCGCGCGGGAAGTCTCATCCGTACGGAATGCCGGAAAGCAGTGAGACTGAGGGCAGGGTCCCTTCCGGGAGCATTTCGGTAAAGATAAGGGACAGGCTGTTCCTTGTGAGGAACGGGAATGAGATCTTCATATATGACGGGGAGACCGGCAGAGTGATAAAGCCACGTGAATGCCCTTCCGACATCAGCCTTGACGGCTTTAAAAGAGAGCTGTCCTTTGCTCCTGACGTGATCCTCCAGGTGGAGTTCGGAAAAGAGACCGTAAGGATCGGGGAAGAGGAGTTTGAGATAAGGACCGGAAAGGTATCGGACAAACTTCTCGTTATAGAGTTCAAAAGGACTGAAGATATCATCGTATTCGATGTTTCAAGGTTCCTTCTCTATGCTTTAATCGATGGGCATTTCATGCTTGGATATATGGAGGTATGAAGGTGAGCCCTGAAAAAAGAACCGTGCAAACGGCTCTTTTTTTATGCTTTTCCGCCTATGTTGCCATTAAGAGGCAAAACGGGTATATTTGTATCATCGATCAGGAACAGTTAAAGGCGGATACGGAATGGATAATATCGAGGTCCTAAGGGCAGAAGAGGAATGGCAGCGGGCAGGCGCGTATTCCGTCAGGATACAGGGCATGAACAGGCAGCATCATATATCGTTAAGGGAAGAGTTCGACCTTCATGACGGTGACGGTACGAGATATATCGTGCTCCTTCATGGCGGCTATCCCGTAGCGACCTGCCGGTTCTATGAGACCGGCGACGGTAAGGTGACTCTTGGAAGAGTCGTTGTACTTCCGGAATTCAGAGGGATGGAGCTGGGCAGAAAAGCAGTAACGGAAGCCATGAAGTGGATAGGTGAGCTCGGATACAAAAGGGTGATAGTCGACAGCAGGGTGGAAGCGGAGGGCTTCTATGAAAAGCTCGGTTTTAGAAAAACAGGGAATGAGATATATAAGAGCGGGCCTTTTGACTGCATAAGAATGGAGATGATCCTTTCCGGTGACAGAGACGTTCATTGATAATACATGGGAAAGCCCGGAAGATCGGTAAGGACAGGATATTGAACATCGTCACAGGGATGATGTATAATATAATTGGTTGTGCACAATAATAAAGTGTACAATTTATCAAAAGGAACGGAGGAAAGAAAAATGGAAAAGATCAACAGAGTATATCAGTTTTTAAAGGACGCTCAGACATATTACCTCGCAACAGTGGAAGGTGACCAGCCTAGGGTAAGGCCCTTCGGTACAGTGCTCCTGTACAACGGAAGGATCTATATCCAAACGGGAAAGGTAAAGGATGTGTCGAAACAGCTGGCGGCAAATCCCAGGGCTGAGATCTGCGCGTTCAAGGACGGGAAATGGCTGAGGATAGCAGGAAAGCTCATAAACGACGACAGCAGGGACGCAAAGGCTGCGATGCTCGATGATTATCCAAATCTCAGGGCGATGTATGATCCCGATGACGACAATACCCAGGTGCTGTATTTCAAGGACGCGAAGGCGACATTCAGCTCGTTCACGGAAGCTCCCGAGACAGTGGAGCTTTAAGGAAGCATCGTGATGGAAAACAGGAAAGGGACAGGAAGATACGAGAGCATAAAGCTTAAGAACCAGCTTTGTTTTCCTCTTTACGCCTGCGCCAAGGAAGTCGTAAGGAGATACAGGGATCCGCTCTCGGATCTTGACCTAACCTATACGCAGTACATAGTTATGATGGCTCTCTGGGAATTCGGAGACATGACCGAGGGAGATCTCGGAAAAAAAGTGTTCCTTGATTCCGGGACTCTTGCGCCGCTTCTTAAAAGACTTGAGAAACAGGGGCTAATAACGAGGACGAGGCCTAAAGACAACGAGAGGAAACTCATCATTTCGCTCACTGAAAAGGGTGAGGGTCTAAAGGAACAGGCGCTCTGTGTACCGCCGAAGATGGCAGGATGCATAGATCTGCCCACGGAAGAACTTATACAGTTAAAGCGGCTTCTTGACAAGGCGCTTATGAAAATGGAGGAAAACGAATGTTCTACGATTACAAGGTAACGACAGGAAAAGGCGAAGAACTGGATCTTAACACTCTTAAGGGAAAGGTCATCATGGTGGTTAATACCGCGACAGGCTGCGGTTTTACTCCCCAGTATGCTCCGATAGAGCAGATGTATCTTGACTATCATGACAAGGGGCTCGAGATACTCGATATCCCCTGCAACCAGTTCGGCGGACAGGCTCCGGGAACAGACGATGAGATCCACGAGTTCTGCCAGGTGCATTTCAACACGACCTTCCCCCAGATGAAGAAATCTGACGTGAACGGAGAGAATGAGCTCCCCTTATATACCTATCTCAAGCAGCAGAAGGGCTTTGAGGGATTTAGCGAGCACCCGTTCAAGGCTCTCCTTGAGGATATGTTCGCAAAAGCAGATCCCGACTGGGACAAGAAATCAGATATAAAGTGGAACTTCACGAAGTTCATCATCGACCGCGATGGCAATGTTGTGGCACGCTTCGAGCCTACGGCGGATATGGCCGACGTAGAAGCCTGTGTAAAGGCTCTTCTGTAAGGAGCACGCCATGATAATAAAGGCAGTAAAACTTTATGAGAACGGATTCATGACCGAACCCTTCGCTTTCGGCGGGGAAGAGGGCATGGAGAAGTTTGACGCAAAAAAGAGGTTCCGTTCGAGCCTTCAGAATTTCCTTATCGATACCGGGGACGAAGTGATCCTTATAGACACAGGCATGCCCCTTGAGACACCTGATCAGGTGCCGCAGGATACCGATATGATATATATGGGCACAAGGACCTATGACTATGTCACGGCTTTAAGAAAGACCGGATATGAGCCTGAGCAGGTCACGAAGATACTTGTCACACACAAGCATGACGACCATACGGGTGAGCTCCGCTCTTTCCCCAACGCTAAGATATACATCTCTCCCGAGGATGCCGATGCGCTGGGCCTTGAGGGAGACAATATAGTAAGAGCTGAATATAAGGACGGCCCCTATTATAACTTCATGGCATCGGAGAAGATCGCGGGCGGGATATATCTCATCGAGGCAAAGGGCCATACGAAGGGCAACAGCATCGTCATAGCTGAGTCTGAGGGACTGTTCTTCATGTTCCACGGGGACATCACATATACCGATGAAGCTCTTTATCAGAACAAGCTGTCGGTCGTATTTGAGGATATAGTGAAGGCAAGGGAGACGCTCGACAGCGTGAGGGAATTCATAAGGAACCACCCGACGGTATATCTTTCCACGCATACTCCTCTCGGATACGAGAATCTCGAGGAGCTTAAGGTGGTGGACCTTGACGTCATGCCCGAGTCGAAGCCGGTAGGCGAGATCGCATATAAAACGGCGACAGGCAAGTATATCTGCAGCATATGCGGATACGTATATGACCCGGCTAAGGGAGACCCGACAAGGGGAGTGCCGGCAGGCACAGCATTTGAGGACCTTCCGGACGACTGGAAATGCCCGAGATGCCGTCAGGGAAAGGACAGATTCAATAAAGCCTGAAACAGGGTGAAAATTATAAGAGAGGACCGTGAAGGACTATCCTTTACGGCCCTTTTATGATGCCGTGAAAACAGTTCTCTTCGGTTTTGATTTTGTATCCCGAACATATATAATATATTTACATGGTCCCGGCCCGGCCGGATAAAAAGACGATCAGGAGAACAGCTATGAAGATAACGGTAAGCCGCAGTCAGTCTCTTGGGAAAGCCGATAAAATGCTATTCGGGCATTTCCTCGAGCATTTCCACCGCCAGGTATACGGCGGTGTGTACGATCCCTCTTCGCCCTTTGCGGATGAGGATGGGATGAGGACGGACGTCATAGAGGCGTTAAGGAAGATAAAGACACCGATCATAAGATGGCCGGGAGGCTGCTACGTTTCGGCGTACGACTGGCATATGGGCGTCGGAAAGGACAGAAAGCCCAATTACGACAAGGCCTGGAGGGTCGAGGAATCGAACGAGTTCGGCACGGATGAATTCGTAAAGCTCTGCAGGAAGATAGGCTGCGAGCCTTACATATGCACGAATGCCGGCACGGGCACCGCTGAGGAGATGAGCGACTGGCTCGAATACTGCAACGTGAGGGATATGGGCCGCTTTGCCAGAGAAAGGATAGAAAACGGCTATCCCGAACCTCATAATGTAAGGTACTGGAGCATAGGGAACGAAAACTGGGGCGACCATGAGATCGGATCAAAGACAAAGGAAGAGTGGGGAAGTCTCGTAAGGGAATCCGCGAAGATGATGCTGAGGACGGATCCCACCGTTGAGCTCTCGGCGGCCTCTATAGACGACCTCGACTGGAACATAAACCTCTTAAGGGCGGCAGGCAGGTTCCTCGACTGGATATCGATACACGGATACTGGACGGCGACCGGTGACGGGAGCGATCCCGCTTCCTACGACTCAATAATGCTCATGACCGGGGATGACATATCAGGCCCTATCGACAGGGTAAGGGCTTATCTTACCGCCATGGGCTTCGAGAAGAAGATAAAGATAGCTTACGACGAATGGAACCTCAGGTTCTGGTATCACCCGAATCTCATGGATATATGGAACCGTGAAGGCAAGAGGGACGAGGACGAGGAGTTCTATAAGGACAAAGTCATAGGAGAAAGGGACAAGAACGACATCAACTCCATTTATACCATGGCGGACGCTGTCTTCTCGGCAGCATTCCTCAACACCTGCATGAGGAACTGCGATATCGTGAAGATGGCATGCTTCTCACCTGTCGTGAACACCAGAGGAGCCATATTCACATACAGGGACGGCATAGTACTGCGGCCCCAGTACTTCGTATTTGAGCTTTATGCCAACCTTCTTAAGGATACGGTGCTCGATATATGGAAGGAGGACGTGCCGGTACTGTCAGGTACAGTCAACGGAGCAGATAAGACCGTAGATGCCGCTGATATCGTCGTGACCTGCGGGGAAGACGGATACGCCGTAGCGGCTGTAAACAAGGATGCCAGTAACACCTGCGAGATCACACTCTCATCCCTTGAAGGCGATATGAAGGAATACCGCATCCATACCGTGAATGCCCCTTCGCCCGACTCATATAACGACATTGGCAGGACCGAGGTCGGCATCACGATAACGGAGTGGACGGCATTGGACGGAAAGATCACGCTTGAGCCTCATTCGGTGAACGTGATTGAGATAAGATAGCATACAGGAGAACATCGGTAAATGAAACTGCTTTTAAGGCTGAGCAGACAGGCTATAAGATACAAGGCGCTGTATGTGGCGGCGATCCTTTCCACACTCGCGCTCACCCTGGTGAACCTCGCGGCCCCGAGGGTGCTCTCCGCCATGACGGGAATAGTGGGAAGGGGAGTGACCGAGTCCGACCTTAACACGATAGGCTGGCTCACGGTACTGCTCGTAGCGCTCTATCTTTTAAGAGTTCTTTTCAGGTTCATGAGCAACTACATGGCCCATAAGGCGGCATGGTATCTCGTGGGAGACCTCAGGACAAAGACTTATGACAAGCTCGAGCGCATGCACCTGGGATTCTTCCATGATAAGGAAACAGGAGACCTGATGAGCCGTGTCATAAATGATACGAGAGACTTTGAGCTCCTTTACGCGCATATGATCCCCGAGATGATCACGAACATAGTGACCTTTGCGGGAGTGCTCATAGTGCTCCTCACCATAGATGCCAAGCTGGCTCTCATAACCTGCGCCCCGATCCCGTTCATACTTATATCCGGCATAGTCTTCGCGAAAAAGGTAAATCCGTATTTCAGGACATCGACAAGGAAGATGGGCGAGCTCAACGGCAAGCTGCAGGACAATCTTTCCGGCATACACGAGATACAGTCATTCGGAAGGGAAGAGTATGAGACCGGCAGGATAAATGAGAAGAACTTCGATCACGTAAGGGCCATGCTTCAGGCTTTGAAGGTGAGCGCGGTGTTCCATCCGTCGGTGGAATTCATATCTTCGATAGGCACGATACTGGTCGTGGGCTTCGGCGGATACCTGGCATACAGTGAAGGCCTGAGCGCCGAGACCGTAGTCGCGTTCCTTCTTTACCTGAGTCTCTTCTACCAGCCCGTGACAGGTCTTGCCAACCTTCTTGAAAACATGCAGCAGTCGCTTGCCGGAGCCGAAAGGGTCATGGGGATACTCGACGCTCCATGCGAGATCGAGGACAGGCCCGGAGCAAAGGATATAGGAGATATCGAAGGCGAGGTCGAATTCAAAAACGTGAGCTTCTCGTATGTGGAAGGGATACCCGTTTTAAATGATGTTTCGTTCAAATGCAGTCCCGGGCAGATGCTGGCTCTCGTAGGACCGACCGGAGTCGGGAAGACGACCATAACACAGCTCATATCGAGATTCTATGAGCCGACGTCAGGCAGCATCATGATAGACGGGAAGGACATAAGGGACGTCACGATAGAGAGCTTAAGAGGCAATATCTCCGCAGTGCTTCAGGACACGTTCCTGTTCAACGGGACCATAGCAGAGAACATAAGCTACGCCAAGCCCGACGCATCGATGGAAGAGATCAGGAAGGCAGCAAGGGCGGCAAATATCGATGAAGAGATAGAAGCGATGCCGGGAGGCTACAACTCGATGGTAGGAGAGAGGGGAGTCAAGCTCTCAGGAGGCCAGAAGCAGAGAATAGCCATAGCAAGGGCGATATTAAGAGGAGCTCCCATAATACTCCTTGACGAAGCCACTGCGGCAGTCGACGTCGAGACCGAGCGCAAGATAAGGGATGCCATTAACAGCCTTGTAGGAAAGCGCACCGTCATAGCGATCGCTCACAGGCTCTCCACCATAAGGAGCGCGGATCAGATCCTCGTGATAGAGGAGGGAAGGGTAGCCGAAAGAGGTACCCATGAGGAGCTTTTGAAGCTCGGCGGGAGCTATGCCCATATGTATGAGATACAGGCCGAATCGGAAAAAGAGCTGGCTTAGCATCATGATCTTATTTGAAATTGACACCCGCCGCGTGCGGGTGTTAGATTATAGGTGTCATAAGGACAACAGAATTTCTGAAAAGGAGCTTTATAAATGGGAAACTTCGAATTTAAGGACAACGAGAACTATTTTATGCCTATGAGCCTTCTTCCCCCCGGAAAGGACGGAAAGAATGCTCTCGTAGGAGCACACTACAACGAGAACAAGCGCTATAAGGTAGTCTACAGGACAGACAGAGAGATGATCCAGAAGCTCCTGCCTCCGGGATTCATAGCCAAAGATCCCGGGATCATAAGCATCTGCTTCGCTGAGTGCCGCGGTATCGACTACATGGCAGGCGGCGGTTACAATCTGGTATGCGTCGACGCGGACGTGGAGTTCAGAGGCAAGAGAGACTATGCCGAAGGTTCATATGCCCTTGTGCTCTGGATGGACAAGTTCTATCCCATACTTTTAGGCCGCGAGCTTTTAGGAGCCGCAAAACTCATGGCTGATATCCCTGACGCATTCGTATACAACAATGAGACAGTATCGTTCTATGCCGCAGAGGAAGGAACGAGGCTGCTCGAAGGCAAACTCTGGAACTTCAGGGAGAAGACGAAGGAACAGATCGAAGCAGACGCAAAAGCCGGAGAAGGAAAGTGCTGGCTCGGATACAAATACTTCCCGTCGGTAGACCTTAACGGAGCTGATGTGAGCTATGCTACATACCTGCCTACCGAAAACGTCACCAAGAGAGCATGGAAGTGCGACGGAGACTTCAGGTTCATAGGTGATATAGAGTGGACGCGCGCGCCTCTTTCATGGAACGTCGCAAATACTCTGGCAAAGCTCCCCATCTATGAGATAGTGGATGCTGAAGCATGGATAGAGTCGAGCATCTATATGCCCAACAGGAAGCTTCTCTGATAAGAGAGCGATCAATACATAAATCGCGGAGCCTGCTTAAACGGCAGGCTCTTTAAGTTTAATTGTGCACTGCCGCCGTGTATGGTATCATGAGGTTTGGAAGATGGTTTTCCCAAAGGACATTTAAAAAAGGAGATTTTTTATGGAACAGAAGCTTTTCAAAGATCATGTGATGCAGTTTGCTATCCTGTGCCGTGACATCAAAAAGACGACAGAGGCCTGGGCGGAATTTCTTGGCGTACCGGTACCTGAGATCATAATCTCCGATACCTATGAGAATACACAGGCGACATATAACGGAGAACCGTGCCACGCCCGTATCTATCAGTCGTTCTTCGATTTCGACAATATCCAGTTCGAGCTGATCTCGCCTATGGATGATACGCCTTCTGTCTGGCTTGAATATCTTAATAAGAATGGCGAAGGCTTCCATCATATAGCCTTCGGCTGCAAGAACATGAAAGAGACAAAACGGCTCCTGGCCGAGGAAGGATTCCCGACCGTGGCGGACGGCGAATACAAGGGAGGAAGATACGCTTATCTCGATACCGTGGGCAAGCTCACGATGATGCTCGAGCTTCTTGAGAATGATTAAGAGAAAGTGAGAACCGAAAGTCCGGCCTTGTATGAAAAACTGCCTCCGCTTTTCCAAGCGGCAAAGGCAGTTTTTTTCATGTGATATAAGATGATATAAAGCTTTTCTGAAATAGGGTATAATACATATACGGGATATTTAGCTGAAAAACAGGTTTACTTATATATTGGAGGTCTTTATGAAACTTGCGACTGCATTATCACAGCGTGCCGATCTTCAGCGCAGGCTGAGCGAGCTGAACACGCGTCTTTACAACAATGCCAAGGCACAGGAGGGCGAGGCTCCTTCCGAGGATCCGAAAACACTTTTAAAGGAACTGGACGGGACGCTTCTGGAACTTGAAAAGCTGATCGCTGCCATAAATCTTACCAACAGCAGGACCGAGGTCGACGGCGTGACTCTTACTGAACTTCTGGCAAAGCGCGATATCCTGGGCAAAAGGGTACAGATCATGCGGGGTTTTCTTGATGCGGCCAGCAGCAAGACCGACCGTTATTCAAAGACCGAGATAAGGGTAGTGAGCACAGTAGACGTTTCATCGATGCAGAAAAAAGTCGACGCCGTTTCAAAGGAACTGCGTGAACTGGATGAGAAGATCCAGGAGCTCAACTGGACGACTGAACTTATCTGAAACAAGACTTAGGTTAAATCAGGAAAAGCGGGTGCGATCTCAGCGGCTGAGAATGAGTCCGCACAGTGGCGGCATGCGGGACATGTCTTTGGGTCCGAATCCCTTACGTACATTTATTCCCTGCAACGTTACACCTGCAGCCTTAGTGCATTTTACTTCGCAACGTGATCACCACAGCACCGGTTTCCTGATCAGGGCGGGCGGGGGGAATTATATAAGCTTGAGCATGCAGATATAAAGGAGATATGAAATACCGATGATGGTCGGAGATATATGCGTGAAGTGCCTTATTGACCAGCAGGAGAGACTTACTGACGATAAGGCGCATCTTGAAGAGGTAAGAAGGATAATAGCCGAAAGGAAA
>JAEEGL016233966.1_pt1 | contig 10516 bp, 5 predicted proteins | sample 9134231 | NCBI WGS metagenome assembly JAEEGL01 (sample SAMN16246548, study PRJNA631951) | gut metagenome | biome: gut microbiome; feature: rumen; material: fiber-attached | host: Bos | place: Iran: Karaj | collected 2018-10
CATGGTGCTGCGTTGGGGACAGGACATTCAACCCTCCGTCTTCCGTGCAGAACCAGATGTTGCCGTCGGAGTCCGGGACGATGGCGCGGACAATCGATCCGCGCATCGAGTCCGGCGTGGGGTTGGGATAATAGATGGTGAACTCTTCCTGCTTGTCCTGCCATATGTTCAAACCGTTGTAGTAGGTGCCGATCCATACGTTGCCGGACTTGTCTTTATTCAGACTGGTGATCAGATTGGCGGACAGGGAATGGTTGTCGCCTGGCATGTTGCGGACTTCGGCCACTTCCCGGCTTCCCGGCTGGGTGATGAACAGACCGTCGTTGGTCCCGATCCAGTACTCGTCCTTGCTGCGTTCCAGCATGTGGCGGATGCTCCTTGTCGGGTCCTGGAAGACGGTCGTATAGGACATGTTGATGGTTTCGATGAGCAGGACCTTGCCTTCCGGCGTGGAGGCCAGCAGGTGGCCGTCTGAGGCGGGGCGTATGTTCGTGAGGCGCTCCGGGAAAGAAACGGGTGCGAAACTGTCCCTGCGCTTGTCATAGGAGTGGAGTGTACCGTCCGGCAGGATGACCCAGACGGCGTCATAAGAATCGATGGCTATCTGCGAAGGGCCGCTGCTGTTGAAAGTATATTCCTTGACTTCTCCGGTTGACTTGACATAGCGGTAGAGACGGTCTCCGGCAAACCAGACACTGCCTTTGAGATCCGGCTGGAGATCGAAGATGAGGCTGGTGCCAAGCCGTCCGAGGGTCTCGGTCTGTCCGGTCATCGGATTGAAGGAACCTACACCCGCGGAGGTGCTGAACCACAGGATACCGTCTTCATCTTCGCTGATGTCCATGCTTGCGAGTGACGTCATGTCCGTGGCGGCCAGGGAGCCGGGGCTGCGGAAGTCATAACCGTCGAAGCGGCACAGGCCGTCACGGGTGCCGATCCAGACGAATCCGAACCGGTCCTGGTAGGTGCAGTGGATGGTATTGGAAGGAAGCCCTTCGTAGGTTGTGTAATGTTCGAAATAGTAGTAAGGGGCCGCCTGGAGGATGCCGCAGGCAAGGCCGGCAGCGAGCAGAAAAGTTGTCAGTCTGGGTCTCATCAGTGCTTTTTCTTTCACGTTGCAAGGTAGCAATTTGTTTTTTAATTATTGGGTCAATCCCTTTCGATAACCTTTCAATTTCGGGCCATGTCCGCCCTCTTTTCCTGCAGAATGGTCGAAGAGTAATGATATTTGGTCTGCTATTGAAAGAAATGTTGCAGGAAAAGCCATACTTTTGTAACGCAGCGGAAAGCACGTTGCAGCGGACGGATTTCACCCGTCCTCCGTTTGAAATAATACCGGGTGGTAGATTTTGGTTAATTGTATTGTGGGAAACGGGGTTCGCGGGAGCGTACCCCGTTTTTAGACGGAAACCGTTAATGAGCCTATAAATGAGAATCAAGTCCTTCCTGACGGCCGCCGCGGCGCTGTTGCTCTGCGCGGCCGGCTCTGCCCAGATCCTGCCTGGCGAGCAGGCACCGCCCGCTACGCCCGGGCAACGCAATTTCGGCGGCTTCCAGTCTGCCGACACTACCGGCATGGCCGCGCGCATGCGGGCCCGGATGGCCGAGATGAACCGCATCCGCACCGTGCCTTTCGAGGACCTTTCGATGAGCGATCCTTTCATCCTGGCCGACGAAGCCACGAAGACCTATTACCTGACCAGTTCCGGGGGCCGGATGTATAAAAGTACCGACCTCAAGATGTGGACGGGCCCCTATAATGTCATCGACATCAAGGGGCTCTGGTTGGAGCGTGCCGGCTTTGCAGCCGCTGCGGAAATCCACAAGATCGGGAACTATTACTATTATGCCGGTACCTGGAGTGACCATTCCGACCTCATCCAGCAGGTCCCGCGCCGCTACAACGTGCCCCACAACCAGACCTATCTGCTGCGCTCCGACAAGCCGGACGGCCCCTACACGTCTTTCGCCATCACGCCCGGCTACGATTACCAGCCCCATGACTGGGACTGCATCGACGGTACCCTCTATGAAGAGGATGGCAAGGTCTACATGGTTTTCGTCCACGAATGGACGCAGCTCATCGACGGCACGATGGACTACATAGAGTTGGCTCCGGATCTTTCTTATACGGTCTCCCCGAAGCCCGTGACGATGTTCCGGGCCAGTGAACTGCCCTGCTGTGGAGAGATGAATGGCTTGGGCGAGGCTACCTTCGGGCTTAAGATGCCCGGCTGGGTGACGGACGGACCGCAGATGTTCCGCACGCAGACAGGGCGTCTGGGCATGCTCTGGTCTACCTGGGGTGAAGGCCGCTACCTGCAGGCCGTGTGTTATTCCGAGTCCGGCAAGATCTACGGCCCCTGGGTCCAGGAGCCGGAACCGTTCCTGGGTGACAATTCCGGTCATGGCATGCTCTTCCGGACTTTTGGAGGGAAGCTCCTTTACGTCGTGCACCATGCCGAGGGCGACGGCCCACGCAAACCACAGTTCTGGGAAGTGGACGACAGCGGGGATAAACTGGTGCTCCTGCGTCGCTGGTACCCGTAACCCTTTGACACCGCGGATGGAAATCCGCGGTTTTTTTGTGTCCGGAAGCGGGATTCTGACAAAAAATCGCTACATTTAAAGCAATTAACCAATGTTTAACTGCTTATGAAACGAATTCTCTTCGGCGTAATCGTCGGCTTGGTGCTCCTGGCCGCAGCAATCGCCTGTGGCCGGATGGCGGGATCCAAGGCGCTCCCGCGTCCGGAAGGCCCTTGTGATGTCTATGCGCGGGGTGGGACGCCCTGCGTGGCGGCGCACAGCACGACCCGCGCCCTGTATGCCTCCTATGACGGTCCGCTCTATCAGGTGATGCGGCAGTCGGACGGCCGTACCCGCGATATCGGTGTCGTCCGGGCGACGGCAGCGGATCCGGGCGGATATGCCGATGCGGCATCCCAGGATGCATTCTGCAAGGATACCTATTGCTGGATAACGGTCCTGTATGACCAGTCCGGCAAGGGCAATCACCTCTACCAGGCCCCGCGTGGCGGGTTCAGCGGCCCTGCGATGGGCGGATACAACAATGTCCCGCTCATGGACTGGGCCCCGGTCTCGGTGATGGGCCACAAGGTGTACGGCCTGTTCATCGCACCCGGTATGGGTCTGCGTCTCAACGATCCGGTCGGCACGGCGGTGGATGACCAGGCGGAGGGCCAGTACTGGGTCTTCAGCGGCCGGCACTACAACTCCGGCTGCTGCTTCGACTACGGCAATGCCGAGACCGACAGCCGCGACGACGGCGACGGTACGATGGAGACCACCTATTTCGGCAACTCCCGCGGCTGGTACTATGGCGAGGGCGACGGACCCTGGATCATGACGGACCAGGAGAACAACCTCGTCGGCTGCGTGAATCCCGATCCCAACGACAAATACTGCCGCGGGCTGGACACCGTCAACTGGCGTTTCGTTACGGCCATGGCCGACGGCGAGCCGCACCACTGGCGCTCGATGGGCGGCGATGCCCAGCAGGGTGACCTGAAAATCTACTATGATGGCGGTCGCATCCAGAATCCGCGCAGCAGCTACGATCCGATGCGCAAGCAAGGCGCAATCCTGCTGGGCAATGGCGGCGACAATAGCAACGGCTCTGCCGGTACCTTCTACGAAGGCGCCATGACAGCTGCCGGGACATTCCCGACCGAGGCTGTCAACCAGGAAATCCAGGCGAACGTGGTGGCGGCCGCCTACCGCGAGGCGACCGTTGAAGTCTTCCCGTCCCTGGAGGACAACCGTCCTTCCAACGTCCAGAGTTTCGAGCCCGGTCAGACCCGCAAGACGGTGGTCCGTTTTGTCAATAATACCGAGGCACCCATAGAGGGCCTCGTCCTTTCGCTCAAGGCTCCGCGCGGCTGGAAAGCCAGTGTGGAAGGCAACCCGCAGATGCAGGTGCCTTATGCAGTCGCTCCCGGTCAGGTGGTCGTGGCAGAATTCGACGTGACCGCCGGGTCAGCTGCTTTCAGCGGCGACCTGGTGGGCCTGGCAGCCTGGAAGGACGCCGGCGGTACCGTCCGCGAGACGGGCCGGCTCAAGGTTCATAGCACCCCGGCCGTCAAGATCAACGAGTTCAGCATCACGGACGGCTTCATCGAGCTTTACAATGCTTCGGAGCGCGAAGCGGATATCTCCGGCTGGACCGTGCGTCATCATGCCACGCACATCCCGGCCTTCTCTGAGATCCGTATCCCGTCCGGCACCAAGCTGGCTCCCAAGGCTTTCTACCTGCTTGGCATGGCGAATTCCGGCCTTGCGGCGGACGCTGCCAAGGGTGATGCGACGATTTATGTCCGCAGCGCGGAAGGATTCCACGCTGGCGACGAGATCGTTGTGGATGGTGAGCAGCACACGGTGAAGTCGGTGGTGGCCCCGGCCATGCAGCCGGCGGCCGGCCAGCCTGTGCAGATGCGTCGCACAGTAGGCCCCACGACCGTATGGCAGCCGCTCCCCGGTGGACATGGCATTGAGATTCCGGTCGGTTCCACCAATATCCCGGTCACTTCCACAGCGGGCTTCGAGGTGGGACAAAAGATGGCCATCGGCTACGGAGCCGAGCGCCCGTCCGTATCCCTGAATCTCGAGAAATATGAGGTCGTCACCGTGACCGCGGTCGGTAAGCCGGGCACACAGGGCTACCTGTCCATGGATGCAAAGCCCGGTGATACCAACATCAAGGTCTCCTCCGTGGCCAATATCTCCGTGGGCGACAAAATCCGTCTCGACATCGACAGCCAGGACCATGGCATCGAGACCGTGACCGTGACCAAGGTCGGCACAGCCTCGGTGCGCAACACCTTCCGTGGCCCGCTCGGTCCGGACGAGGATCCCGGCACGGGCCTGGATATCGCGGAACCGCTCAAGTTCAGCCACGCTTCCAACATGCCTTACAGCGTGAACGGCACGGGTATTACTTTCGAGCCCGCCACGAAACATCCTCACTATAGCAACGAACCTGTCCTCCCGCTGTGCTATGCCATCGAACTGGACAGCCCGCTTTCTTCTGCCCATCCGATCGATGCGGCGGTGACCGGCGGCAGCGCCGTGGCTCAGGGAGCTTACGCCGGCAGCGTGGCTGCTGACCTCGTTTTCGGCGGCCCGGCCTTGTCTGATGCGGGTGGCAGCATTCTGTTGCGTGACGCCCGGGGCAACGTGGCGGACGCCCTGAATTTCGGTCTGGTCGTGGATCCCTGGCTCGGCGAAGGGTATCAGGCGGATTCCGGCGCCAATGCACCTGGGAACTTCGTGTCGACCCCTGCTGTCGGCCGACGGGGCGGTTTCGGTATGCCCGCGCCCGGCGTGACCGCGTCCATGAGCGCCGGTCGTTTCCCGGACGGCGCCGACCGCGATGACAACAAGAATGACTTCCGTGTCCAGCGGACCTTCAGCATCTCCCTGCCTGCAGCAGCCGGTGAGGATAATATCAAGATGATCAACCTGCAGGGCATCCGTCCCGGTGCATCGCTGGTGATCGGCAAGGGCGCTGAAGCCCAGACCGTACAGGTTGCCACAGTCGGCTCCGCCGGCGCCACGGTGCTTGCCACCCCTGCCAGGCCGGGCGCCCGGACGATTGACGTGGCGACCGCCCAGGGCTTTGTGCCCGGACAGGACGTGCTTGTCGGTGAGGAAAAGGCCGTCGTGGCCGAGGTCATCATCCCGCGTGGAAGATTCATGCCGGGCATGGCTCCGCGGAACCAGCTGGTCCTCCGGACGGCACTCCGCAAGGCCCATCCGGCGGACGAACCGGTCAGCGGTACGGGTGTGACCCTGTCCGCGCCGCTGAAAGCCGCCTTCGCACCCGGTGCGCCCGTTGCGACGGCCGTGCCTACCCCTGGCGCCGCCAACCAGTATTAGCCCCGTGGCCACCCGGCGCCGGTTCAAGTTTCTGACGCTGCCCCTGTGCGCAGCCTGCCTGGCGCTCTCGTCCTGGATGCTGATCCATTCCTGGACGGGAGCGCCCATGGCGGGTTGCGGCGTGGGGAGTGATTGCGATGACGTGATGGGCAGTCCTTGGGGCTATTTCCTGGGTGGAGTCCCTGTGAGCCTGCCGGCGGTTGTCCTTTATACGTTATTGCTGGTCTCCCTGCTTTTCCTGGGCTCAGATAAGCAGTTGGACCGCTTGCTGCGGTATCTGTTGCCGCTGCTGGGTGGGTGTGCTGTCGGAGCCGCACTCTGGTTCTTTTGGCTGCAGGCAGGCGTCCTGCATCAGTTCTGCCCCTATTGCACTGTATTGCATCTGCTGGGATGCGTCCTGGCCGGCATGATCCTGTGGCGCTGCGCACGGGACGGACGGTGTGTCTGGGCGGAGTTTTTCGCCGGAGTGCTTGCCGCTGCCTTATTTGCAGGGGTGCAGGCGCGGACACTTCCCGAAGTTGTCTATGACAGCGGCAGCGCCGGCGAGGCTTTGCCGGTCTTCGCGGAAGGAGAGGCTCCGGTACTGGGGCCTGCTGATGCGCCGGAGGAGTTGACCCTGCTCTTTGATTTCCAGTGCATCCACTGCCGCCGGCTCCACCGGCTCCTGCCGGCGTTCCTGGACCTGGCCGGCGGTCGATATCGGATCCGGCTCTGTCCGGTCCCGCTCAGCAGTAGCTGCAATCCTTATATTCCCGCGTCCGGAACGGACCGTTTCGCCGGCTCATGCCAACTCACGCGCCTGGCGCTTGCCGTCTGGTACCAGGCACCGGAAGCCTGTGACGCGTACTGGGATTTCCTGTCCGGCGGTGGCGATGACCGCAGACAGGTGGATCCGGCCGATGCGGAAGCGTTGGCCCGTCAGCTGCTGGGCGAGGCATATGAAGCAGCCCTTGCGGACGGGCGTATCGAGGCATATCTCCGGCGTGCGTACGAACTCTTCGGGCGGACTTCCAACAGTGCGAAGAGTGGGGTTCCGCGCCTGATCTCGGGCCGTCATTGGATTGTCCCGGAAGTGGAAACGGCGGATGCCCTGTGGGCCTTGGTCCAGACGGAATTCCCCGGCTCATACCGGAATCCCGTTGTGACGGAATGAGTTTTTGTGTATCTTTGCGCACATTTAGTTGTTTATGGAAATCTCCCAACGGGCCCAGAACATGCCCTCTTCCCCGATCCGGAAGCTGGCTCCCTACGCCGACGCCACCAAGCGCAACGGCGTCCACGTGTATCACCTCAATATCGGACAGCCGGACATCAAGACGCCGCAGTGCGGCCTGGATGCCCTTAAGACCGTGGATCGCAGTATCCTGGAGTACAGCCCTTCTGACGGCTATCTCTCCCTGCGCACCAAGATGGTCCAGTACTATGCCGAGTATGGTATCTATCTCTCGCCGAAGGAGATTATCGTCACGACCGGAGGCTCCGAGGCTGTGCTGTTCGCTTTCCTGGCCTGCCTGGGCCCGGGGGACGAGGTGATCGTCACGGATCCCTTCTATGCCAACTACCTGGCGTTCGCCATCTCGGTCGGCGCCGTGATCAAGAGTGTCAAGACCCGTATCGAGGATGGTTTCCGCCTGCCTTCGATCGAGGCTTTCGAGGAGCAGATCACGCCGCGTACCAAGGCGATTCTGATTTGTAATCCCAACAATCCGACCGGGTATCTCTATACCCGCAAGGAGATGCAACGCCTGCGGGATATCGTGAAGAAGCATAACCTTTTCCTTTTCAGCGACGAGGTCTACCGGGAGTTTATCTACACGGGAATGCCTTATATCTCGGCCTTGCATCTGGAAGGGATTGAAGAGAACGTCGTCCTGTTCGACTCTGTGTCCAAGCGCTATTCCGAGTGTGGCATCCGCATCGGATGTCTCTGCACCAAGAATGCGCGGGTGCGCGAAGCCGTGATGAAGTTCTGCCAGGCACGCTTGTCTCCACCCCTGCTCGGCCAGATCGTGGCGGAGGCTTCCCTGGGTGTCCAGAAGGAGTATCTCCACAATGTCTACGAAGAGTATCTGGAGCGGCGCAATTACCTGATCGACGGACTCAACAAGATTCCCGGCGTGTATTCTCCCATCCCGATGGGCGCTTTCTATACGATGGCCAAACTGCCTGTGGACGATGCCGAGAAGTTCTGCATCTGGTGCCTGCGTGACTTCCAGTACGAAGGTTCGACGGTGATGCTGGCGCCCGGAGCCGGCTTCTACACAGAACCGGGGGAGGGACGCCAGGAAGTGCGTATCGCCTATGTCCTCTGCAAGGAAGACCTGGAGCGCGCCCTCGTGGTGCTGCAGAAAGCCCTGGAGGCCTATCCCGGCCGCGAATAGCCCGGATTATCCTTTTCCGTTTACTGTCAGGGTGCGGCAGGGCCCCCGGCTCGGCTTCCATCCTCGCTTCCCGCCATGCGTGAACCGGCTCCGTCCGAACGGAGCCTGCTGCGGCTGAGCCTTCGCCGGGGGCCCTGCCGCACCCTGATTATCTGGCGGATGTCAGGTCGAAGACGTAGATGTCGAAACAATACGGGGCCAGGTTGACGTCCACGGACCGGTCCGTGGAGCGGAGCTGGGTCCGCGTGGGTTTCCGGCCGGCGGCTTGCTCACGCTCGGCGGCCGTCACGGGCCGGCCGGTGAAGGTGCTGCGTACCGGAGCGATCTTCTCCGGGAGTTCGAGCGTGTTGTCCTCATACAATTTGTCCGTGGTGAAGCGGATGCGCTCTGCCGGGGCGATGGCCTGATCCTTCTTGAGACCGGTGAAATTGAGCGTGACGGTGCGCGGTTCAGCAGCCGTGTTGACCACCTTGACATAGACCTTGCCGCCGTCGATCACAGCGCTGGCGAAAATGCCTTGCTGCTCCTCGGCACCGGATACGGAAGCACCGTCCATCGTGGTCCGCAGGACGTTCTGCCCCTTGAATTCGGAATACAGTTCCTGCACGTGCCAGCTGGCGGTGCGGAAGGAATTGAGATTGTCATACCAGATCAGGTCCGGGCGCCACTGCCAGCCTTCCACATGGGCAAAGAGCGGTGCGTAGGTGGCCATGTGCACGATATCGGCGTTGCGCTCCAGGCCGGTCATGAACGCGGCCTCCAGCAGGGAGGCATAAAAGTGATTCAACTTGCGGCCGCGGGCATGGCAGGCGTATTCGCCGGCGAACACCTTGGGCCCCTTGCGGTCATAGCTGTCGTAACGGGCGCCCTGGCTGAGGAACCATTCGTAAGGGCGGTAGAAATGCTCGTCCACGAGGTCGGCATTCAGCCGGCGCATTTCCGGCCACAGGTAGTCGAACTGCTTGCCTTCGGAGTCCGGACCGGACGAGCCGACGATCTTGATCTCCGGGTGGGCGGCGCGGATGGCCTTGAGGAAGGGCTCCAGGTGCTCAGGATACTCCGGGCCCCATTGTTCGTTACCGATCCCGAGATACTTCAGGTGGAAGGGGGCCGGATGGCCCATTTCTGCGCGGAGCGCGCCCCATTTGGTGTCCGTGCCGCCGTTGGCGAACTCGATCAGGTCCAGGGCATCCTGGATATACGGGTCCAGTTCCGCCACGGGGACATGGGCGTCGGGGGAATTATTCTGGAACTGACAGGCTAGCCCGCAGCTCAGGATCGGGAGCGGCTCGCTGCCGATCTCTTCGCTGAGTTGGAAGAATTCGAAGAACCCGAGGCCGTAGCTCTGGAAGTAATCGGGGAAGAACCGGTGCGGGAAGGTGTACTCCCAGCGGTTCTCGTTGAGGGGACGGTTCTCGACGGGGCCTACGGTGTTCTTCCAATTGTAGCGGGTATCCAGGTCTGTCCCCTCCACGATGCATCCGCCCGGGAAACGGAAGATGCCGGGATGCAGGTCTGCCAGGGCCTGGGCCAGGTCCTTGCGCATGCCGTTGCGGTGGCCCATCCAGGTGTCGGTCGGGAACAGCGACACGTGCTCGAGGTCGACCGTGACGTTCCGGCTTTCCAGGAAGATGCGCAGGGTGGCCTTCGGGTCAGTCTTGGCGGCCTTCATCACCACTTCATACTGCTTCCAGTCCCGGGAATCGACCGTGATGCGCTCCTGGGTGAAATACTGCTGCTCGCCCATCGAGGCGGTATTGATGAACTCGATGCGGAGTACGGCCCGGCCGCCTTGCGGGACGCGGGCCCACACGCTGAAACGGTAAGTCTCTCCTTCCTTCAGTCCGATACCGAAGAATCCTTCGTTGTCCAGACCGGTCCATTTGTGCGGATGGCCGGGTTCGATGAGCCGGATGTAGTGGGGGTTGCGGTCGAACGGACCGTCGTCCCGAACCTCCACGCGGCCGAAGGCCTTCCATCCCTGGAGCGGGTCCTGTGGGAACTCAAACGAGCGGTTCTTGACCAGTTCGGCATAGAGTCCGCCGTCCGCGGCGAAGTTGATGTCCTCGAAGAAGATGCCGTACATCGTCGGCTGGATGGGGGCTCCGGGCTTGGCGAGATTGATGTCGATGGGCCCGGCCATGGCGCTGGTCGTGAGCGTGAAGGCGGCGATGGCGGCAAAAAGTCTGGATCGTGTCATAAAAACGTGTTATTCGTGTTAGCTTTGGTTGCGTGAA
>JAEEGL010441432.1_pt1 | contig 10515 bp, 6 predicted proteins | sample 9134231 | NCBI WGS metagenome assembly JAEEGL01 (sample SAMN16246548, study PRJNA631951) | gut metagenome | biome: gut microbiome; feature: rumen; material: fiber-attached | host: Bos | place: Iran: Karaj | collected 2018-10
AGCTTGGTGGCGATAATCCACTCCTTGCTCTTCATGATGAGCATCTTCACGCCGGGGATGTAGCCGAGCAGGCCCGTGGAATAGTCGCTGCGGGTACGGAACATGTTCTTCACCAGCTGCTGGGTGATGGTGCTGGCACCGCGGGGACGGCCGTGGAAAATCATGTCCTTGACGGCGGCACCCAGGCCGCTGAAGTCGATGCCATGGTGGCTGTAAAAGCGCTCGTCCTCGGTATCGATGAGCACCTTGAAGAATTCAGGGTTGATCGAGTCATAGGGGACGGGGGTGCGGTTCTCGTCATAGTACTTGCCGATGGTCTTGCCGTCGGCGCTGTAGAGGTAACTGGCCTCGGGGTTGCGGGGGTGCATGATGCTGTAGGTGCTGGGCGACTTGCCGAAGAGCCACAGCAGGTTGACATCGACCGCAACGAGGTATAACAGGAACAGGACGATGAACGTTGCCAGGCCAACCAGGATGCGGACCCACCAGGGACGTCCGCGGTATAGCCCCTTGTACCATAACTTGAAACGACGCCAGTTGCGCGTGATGATATTGCTTGATTGTTTCTCGCTCATGTGTCTGTAGTGTTTTTAAAGTCGTGTAACTAGGGGAAGGAGACTCATTGCCTGTTGGCACTGCCTGCAATCCGCCGCTTGAGGTAGCGCGGGATGAAGCTCAGGTGGGCCATGGTCGCCTTCAAGGTGCCGTAGTGACGGCACATGATGCGGTATCGCTCCCACAGCGATGCGCTATGATGCCGCGTTGTCACTCCCTCGGCAAGGTAACTGATGATGGGCTGACGCCCTGCATAGGCATTGTCGGTCGATTTCTTCAGGACACGGATGCACCAGTCATAGTCGGCGCTGTATCGGTATCGCAGGTCGTAGGGCTGCGCCAGGTCACGCCTGACGACAAAAGCCTGATGACAAACCACCATGCCGTCAAGGAAGCTGTTAACCGTCAATCGCTTGGGTGCGGTGAGGTGTCTCCGTCCCACGACATCGCGTCGGGCATCGACGAGCTGGGTTTGACCGTAGATGACACCGGGGTTGGCGGCGGCAAGGACGGCGAGGCGGGCGAGGACGGCAGCGTCGGCAAAGGCGTCACCCGCATTAAGGAAAATCAGGTAACGTCCGCGCGCACGCGAAATGCCCTTGTTCATGGCATCATACAACCCCTTGTCGGGCTCGCTGAACACCCTCAAGCCTGCGATAGAAGCCTGCCTGACGATAGCGAGCGTATCGTCGCTGGATGCGCCATCGATGATGAGCATCTCGTAGTCACTACTCGACTGGCGCTGAACGCTCTCGAGGGTGGGAGCGATGACACTGGCGGCATTCCAGGTGACGGTGATGATAGAAAATAACGGATCCATGCCTAGCAAAAAGTGGTTTTGTAGGACGCAAAATTACAGTTTTTTGATGAAATTTACAATCAATCGCACATTTTTTACGTTAATATGCATAAAAGGAGATAATAAAATGAGGTTTTACAAGACACTTGCCGCGCTGGCAGCCGCGGCCGCACTGGTGACACTAGGCGGCTGTGATCACATCGATAACAAGTCGGTACCCAACTTCGGGGTGCGCATCGACCTGGGCAACTATGCCCTGTGGAGCACCTACGGCGTCAACGGCATGGGCGATTTCCGCATCTTTGACCGCGAGAAACACCTGCCGTCCAATTTCCCGTATAATGTGAACACCTACACTGGCTATGGAGGGGTCCTGCTGATGATGGGGCTTGACTACCCGATGGCCTATGACCTGTCGTGCCCGGTGGAGGCCAGCCAGAGCGTAATCCTCTCGATCGACGCCGGCAACCTCGAGGCCGTGTGCTCGCGATGCGGCTCGCGCTTCAACCCGCTGACCGGAGCCGGAGGCCCCGTGAGCGGTGTCGCCATCAAGAACAAGGTGGGCATGCGCCAGTACCGTGTACTGCCCAATTCAGGCGGCTTTGTCATCACCAACTGACGCTCCACGCAACAGGCCTGATTTTTTTGAAATGTTCCACGCGCGAGGGACCCTTTCTTGACGGCTGTTTGGAGGGGTAAATCCACAAATTTAGTAAAATGCGGCCTTCGGGTTGCATTTTGCAATTTTCAGAGGCATTTCAGTTCACTCGGAGCACATTTTTTGTAGCAAAAATTCAAAAAATAAGTCTTATAGGATGCCATTTATTGTTAAAAAGTGTAAACTTTTTCATTTTTAATTTCCAAAATTTAAACAATCCGACCCTCCGTTAGGCCCCATAGGCAGGGGAATTGCGTGGAACAATTCGCCAAAAACGCGAAAAACGCCAAATGTTTACAAGTGTTTAAGAAGTTTGGCCACGTTGGCGGTTTGGGGTACCTTTGCCACGCAAACCAGGGCGTACGGCATCGAAATCGTTCTTGATGCCCTTGACGAAAAGGCCGCCGATGAGCGGATTTTCCAGTCCACTAAAATAATTATTATGAGTTTTATCAAAAGTAAAATAAGTTTATCAGCATTATTCGTATTATTAGCAATCACCTTTACCGGATTGTCGTCCAACGCTCAGCGACTGGAGTCGCGTAAGCCGGGAACCGTGCTCGAACAGCTCGAGCAGAATAGCCGCAACAGCATCGTAGATCAGGTTATCAATTATGCCTACCGTTTCCGCGGTACGCCTTATCGTTACGGAGCAATGTCGCCCCGTGGCTTTGACTGTTCAGGTTTCACCAGCTATGTGTTCAAGCGTTTCGGCATCGAGCTCGACCGCTCGTCGCGTGGTCAGATTTTTGACGGCGTGCGCGTGAAGAAGAACGAGCTCCAGCCCGGTGACCTGGTGTTCTTCCAGCGTCGTTCGGGACGCGGTGGCGTGGGCCACGTGGGCATTGTTACCAAGGTCAACGAGGACAACACGTTCCACTTCATCCACTCGGCATGCAGCAGCGGCGTTACCGAGAGCAAGAACACCGAGTCCTACTACAGCCGCCGTTACGTCGGCGCCTGCAGGGTACTGTAACGATAACAAACCACAATTCAATAAGCAAACCACAGCGTGCGCCCCACCCAAGGGAGCGCACGCTTGCTATAATAACCCCACCGAATAATCCGATTTTCCTCAGGGCAAAGGTGCCTATAGTGTATACTAGGCTCTGGTGTAGAAACCGCCGGATGTAGGGCCTCGCCTTGGCGTGGCCGCACTGAGGCAAGTAAAACCGAGGGAAGGTGCATCCATTCGTTTCGTTCGTTTCGTCCGCGTGTGCACGTGTCTGCCCCACGCTAAGACGCCAAGGCGCTAAGATTATTAAAACAACTATAACAACATTCACCAAACAACAAGAACAACTAAAAAATGAAATCCGCGTAATTTGTTGTTTGAGTTGTTTTTAAAGAAGCATCGGGGGGGTGATCTCAAGTGAAAGCGTCACAGAAGAGCGGATGCTTCCTTTAAAATTTAAACTTTAAACTGCGAGCGCTAGCGAGCTTTGGGGGAGGTGCATCATTGGGACGGGGATGGTGACAGCATCGGAGAAGATGCATCATTGGGACGGGTCTTTTTGATGGCGTCGCTTCGCTTTGGCCATCAAAAGAACGCGTCCCAACTGATGGCACCCGTGCTCCCCTAGAGTACGGATGTCCCCTCGTAACCGAGCAACAAAGAAGGCTAGTAGGGCCACAAGTTAGCCCATCCTGCCTTTTTTTCATTAAGTTTCTAAAACCGTCAATTGCCATTCAGCAGCAGACCAGTAAGTATGGTCACGTCGCTGATGGTGACATTGCCGTCGCCGTTCACATCGCAGTAGGCAGGAATTTCATCTCCATTGAGCATCAGGTTGATCATGTCTGTCACATCGCCGATGCTCAACGTCCCGTCACCGTTCACATCGCCAGGTCCAGCGCCCCTGAACGGTACAATGCGCACGAACTTGCCCCACTCCTCATGAGCCTTGTAAGCCTCCAACGACTCGTAAGGAACAAATAAAGTCGCTTGGCTAAAAATGCTTTCATCAGCAAAACTGTTAGACGTGCTCGGCGGGTTAACGGATTTACAGGTTATTGATTCCAAACCCGTGCAACCAGCAAAAGCTCCTTGGCCGATAGCTAAGTCTGAATTAGGCAATACTATGCTTGTCAAGCCAGGACAATTTACGAATGATTTTTTATGGATAACTGTAAGATAGTCAGGGATAATCAAGTCGCCAGAATAACACGGAGCATGAGATTCGGGATTTATATATTTGTTGCAGATGCCCTCTCTATTATCGATATTTGAGAGGTCCCAATTCGTGGACTGTTTGCAATAAAACCCATATTCAGGATCATAATAGTCATATCCATAAATCCCGAACTCATCAATTTCATCTTGTAATTCCATGATGATACCCATATCACTGCTTCCTGAAGGATTAGATGTCATCACTTCAATAACACAATGCTGATGACGAGGTTGTGGAGCATACCACACTTTGAACGGGCCGCTATAGTCTTCCCAATCGCTATCAATCCAGTTAGTCCAGTCATATGGGTCAACAAATCTCGTTTTATACCTGATACTACTTTCATCATCACTTTCCAGTACCATCCAGAAGGAATCAGATTCCTCGTCATGATATATAGTAAAACGAGGAATACCTGGACGAACTAACTCCTTGGTGGTTTCGCTCATCTCACATCCTTCGCTCTGGGCAGTAGCTGTAAACAACAACGTCTTTGGCATGAATTGCATATAGCCGGTAGCAGCTTCAGGGGCATAATAATAGGGATTAGCGACTTCTTCGCCATTCAAGTAGAGATGTACATCACCTTCTCCTGTGGCTGTAATCAGATAGTAAAAAACGCATACTTCATCGTAAAAATAGCAATTTTCAAAACTACCATTTAATTCGTTATTGGTGCCAGCCCATTCAAAGGATATTTCAGGAGCTGGCGTTAGGTCAGCAAAAGAGGCCGTGGAACATAAAGCCATCAATGCAAGGGTTAAAAAGATCTTTTTCATCATGATTCAGTATTTTTCAGATTAAACATAATTTTTACCAATGGCGAATTTACTGAATACATCTTCAGCTTTCCAAACAAATTTTGGAAGAAAATGCACAATTGACAATTATTTCCCAAAAATTGTCTAATAATTTTACACTTTGAACAATTCTTGCCATTGTCAACATTTGCTGGATTGGGGCGTTTTTAGTAAGTTTGCGGCAATAAAACCAGAATTGAGATGACACCCAAGCAAATTATCTTCACCATATTGTTCTTGTTGGCGGCCTTGCGGCTCACCGCCGGGCACGTCTTGATTGACGGGACTCTTGACCAGTCGGATATCTATCCGGGGACAGTACACACCTTCCAGGTGTACGTGCCTGACCAGTATGACGGGAAGCGCCCCGCCGGGCTGTATGTGGGCCTGGACGGGGTGTTGTGCAATGCCCCCCAAGTGATGGACTCGCTCATCGCCGCGCGCAAGATGCCATGCGTCATCGGCGTGTTCCTGCAGCCAGGCGTCATCAAGTCGGGCGACGGCACGGTGCTGCGCTATAACCGCAGTTACGAGTTTGACAGCACGACAGGCGAGTTCGCCCGTTTTCTGGACACCGAGTTGCTGCCCGCCGTGGAGCGAATGACCACACAACGCGGCAAGGCCATCAGGCTGTCGCGGCGTCCCGAGGACCGGATGATCTTCGGGCTGAGCAGCGGCGGCATCGCCGCGTTTAACGCCGCATGGCACCGGCCGGACCTGTTCGGCAAGGTGTTCACGGGCGTGGGCACGTTTGTGGCGATGCGCGGCGGCAACGAGTTGCAGGCGCTGGTGCGCAAGACCGAGCCCCTGCCGCTGCGGGTGTTCATCCAGGATGGCACCAACGACGTGTGGAACCCGCTGTTCGGCCACTGGTACGAGGGCAACCAGCTACTGGCGAGCGCCCTGCGGTTTGCGGGCTGTGATGTGGAATGTGACTGGAGCGACGGTGGGCACAACGTAACGCGTGCGAGCCAGATTTTCCCGCAAGTGATGGAATGGATGTGGCGCGACTGGCCTGCCGCAACGAGCACAGGCAGGACGCAGAACGACTTCCTGCAAGAACTGCTGGGTCCCGAGGACAAGGGCTGGGAACGCATGGGCAACGGCATCGAGCACAAACCCGTTACCAGCATCATCTACCCAGACCTGACCAATATCGCCATGATTCCCGACGCTCCCGGCAACACCGTGTGGCAGTATATCCTCAAGGACGGGCAGCCCGTCCACGGCGAGCCTTTCTACTGGCTTCACAACGACGACGCCAGCCATGCGCTGGACCTCCAAAGCCTCGCTCTCGACGGCCGCGGCAACCTGTGGGTCGCCACCGGCATGGGGCTGCAGATATGTGACCAAAACGGGAGAGTGCGCGCAATCCTGCGCATGCCGCCGGGTTGCGGACGCGTCCACGAGATCACAATCAGGGCCGGAGAAGTGTGGCTCCATAGCGCCGAGGGAGACTGGCGACGACACTTGAACGTCACCGTTCCTGAGCTGGGAACAAGGCCCGAGAGCCAGGGACAAGGTTAAAAAACTGAAAACCGAAAACTATAAATAAAAACTTATTAGTACCTTTGTAGTTTGAATCAAAATGCCCAAGAGTCATGATGCAGAATAACGACATAACGCCCATAACTGAAGAACAGATGATCGAGCAGGCCTATCAAAACCTGCTAAACATCTACCTGTCAAGTAATCACCGCAAGAAGGTAGAGGTTATTGAAAAAGCATTCAAGTTTGCCCGCGACGCACATCAGGGTATCCGCCGCCGCTCGGGCGAGCCCTATATCATGCATCCGCTGGCAGTGGCGACCATCGTCATCCAGGAAATCGGGTTAGGTTCGACGAGTATCAGCGCCGCGCTGCTGCACGACGTGGTCGAGGACACCGATGACACCGTCGAGGACATCGAGGCCTTGTTTGGCAAGAAAATCGCACGCATCGTTGACGGACTGACGAAAATTTCGGGCGGCATCTTCGGCGACCAGGCATCGTTGCAGGCCGAGAACTTCCGCAAGCTGCTGCTGACGATGGGCGAGGACATCCGCGTCGTTCTCATCAAGATGGCCGACCGTCTTCACAACATGCGCACGCTGTCGTCGATGCCGGCCAACAAGCAGTACAAGATTGCCGGCGAGACGCTGTATGTCTACGCTCCCCTAGCCCACCGCCTGGGTCTGTATGCCATCAAGACCGAACTCGAGGACTTGAGCTTCAAATACAACCATCCGAGCGAATATGAGCGCATCAAGAACCAGATCAGCGACAGCGAGGAGAGCCGCAACGAACTGTTTGCCCGCTTCTCAGCACCGATTCGCGAGCGCTTGGACAACATGGGCCTGAAGTATGAATTCACCTCACGCGTCAAGTCGTGCTTCTCGATTTGGAACAAGATGCAGGTCAAGCACATCCCCTTCCAGGAGGTGTATGACCTGTACGCCGCGCGCATCATCTTTGAGTGTGACGACGAGAGTGCCGAGAAACGCATCTGCTGGAACATCTATAACGAAATCACCGAGGTGTATGCCAAGCACCCCGACCGTGTGCGCGACTGGCTGACGACGCCCAAGGTGAACAAGTACCGCGCCCTGCACGTCACCGTGATGGGTCCCGACGGCAACTGGGTAGAGGTGCAGATACGCAGCCGCAAGATGGACGACATCGCCGAGCGTGGCTTCGCCGCCCACTGGAAATACAAGATTGGCGAGGGCGAGGAGGAAGAGGAGCTGACCACCTGGCTGAGCACCCTCAACGACATCCTGAAAGACCCTCAGCCCAACGCGATCGACTTCATGGACACGATCAAGCTCAACCTGTTCTCGAGCGAAATCGTCGTGTTCACCCCCAAGGGTGAAACCATCACCCTGCCCAAGGGCGCGTCGGTGCTCGACCTGGCCTTCACGCTGCACACCGACCTGGGCACCCACTGCATCGCCGGAAACGTGAACCACAAGCTGCGCCCCCTGTCCTATAAACTCGTCAGCGGTGACCAGGTGGAAATCATCACGAGCAACTCGGGAACCCCTAAGCCCGAATGGGAGAAATTTGTCGTCACCGCCAAGGGTCGCACGCGCCTGCGCAGCGCGCTGCGTCATCAGCGCCGACTCATTATCGAGGAGGGAGAGAAACTCTTCAATGAATTCCTGGAGGATCACGACATCCCCTACAGCAACGAGGTGCTATCGCTGGCCATCAGCCGCCAGCGCGTCGCGGGCAAGGAGGAACTGTTCTACATGATCGGCAACAACGAGATCACGATGAACGAGGATATGGTCAAGAAAGAGTCTAGCTCACGACTCAACTGGTGGCGCCGCAACCTGTTCAAGAGCAAGGAGGAGCATAAGGACACGACACGCGACGCCCAGAAGGCCATCGACACCAAGGCCATCTACAGCCTGACGACACACGACGGCAACAGCAACTATAAGATTGCCGGCTGCTGCCACCCCATCCCCGGAGACGACGTGGTGGGCTACCTGAACAAGGCCGGCGAAGTGATTGTCCACAAGATTGACTGCCCCACCCTCGCCCGCCTGAAAGTGAGCTACGGCTCCCAACTGCTGCAGACGCAGTGGGAGGACCACAGCGACCGTTTCAGGGCCAGCATCCACATCGAGGGCATCGACCAGAAGGGTATCTTACAGACCATCGTCAACATCATCTCCACCAACATGTCCATCAACATGAAGCAGATGAACGTCACCGCCGATGACGGCGTGTTCAACTGCGACCTGGACGTGCTCGTGAGCGACGCTATCGTGGTCACCAACCTGTGCCGCGAAATCAAGAAAGTGAAAGGCGTCAACAACGCCGTCCGTATAAGCTAATCCCCCAGCGATTAATGAGATTTCACCGTATCGATTATGAGAACCAAGAACAATAAGACCATCATCATCCTGCTGCTGGTGCTGTCCATCGGCCTGATCGCGACAACGCTGTTCTTCTGCCGCGAGGGAGTGCGGGCCTACAGCTTCGAAGTCGGTAAACCGTGGCTGCATCCCCGCCTGGAAGCATCGTTCCAGTTTGACATCGAGCTGGACGAGGCCATGCGCAAGCACATTACCGACAGCGTGAACCAGAACTTTGCCAAGATCTACACGCTCGACCGCAAGAAGGGTGAACAACAAGTGGCATTGCTGTCCCAAGCACTGGCAGCCAAGCCCGGCAGCCAAGCGCTGATTCAGGCCGTTATCAAGCTGTACGACGACGGCATCGTGGACAACGACGCCGCCAATGACGTACGCGAGGGTAAACAGTTGCGTTTCCTCGTGGGCAACAACCAGTTGCAAATGGTTGACACGCACTACATGAGGACCGTTCGTCAGGCTTACACCTGGCTGACCGACTCGTTAAAGGGCAACCTGGCGATACAGGAGGCCTTGAAGGGCGTGAACATCACCAACTATCTGGTGCCCAACATGATGGTGGATGTCGAGGAAAACGAGAAATGGCTCGGTGAGGACCTGCGCGACGCCCTGCGCTCTCCCGGCACGGTACAGGCCGGCGAGGCCATTATCAACCGCGGCGATATCGTTACGCCCAAGAAGGCCGCCGCTATCGAGAGTTACCACAACGAGTTGACACGCCGCAACAAGGAGCGCAACGTGGACGAGACGCTGAACATGCTGGGTCAAGTCCTAATTGTTGCGACGCTGATGCTGGCGTTCTTCTTCTTCATGAAATTGTTGCGCAACCGGGTCTTCAAGAGCACGCGCCGCATGGTTTTCCTGATCTCGCTGATCACCCTTTTTGTCATCGGCGTGTTCCTATGCGTGAAATTCAAGTACAGCCTACTGTATGTGATACCCTTCGGGTTGGTACCGATTATCGTGTCGTCGTTCTTTGACGACCACACCTCTTTCTTTGTACACATCGTCACGGTTCTCATCTGCTCGCTGGTCGCCCAAAACGCTCACCAGGCCGAATTCATCATCATGCAGTTCCTAGCGGGCATCATCGCCATCGTGTCGGTGAAGGAGTTGACCAAGCGCACCCAGCTCGTGCGGTGTGCCGCGTTCATCTTCCTGGCCTACTGCATCACCTATATCGCGATAACGCTCATCAACGATGGCGACTTCAGCAAGTTGGACAAGTACTTCTTTGCTTTCTTTGCCATCAACTGTGTGATCCTGTCCTTCGCTTTCCTGGTCATTCCCATTGTAGAGCGCATCTTCGGTTTCACCTCGTCGATGACGCTGCTAGAGCTGGCCGACATCAACAACCCGCTGCTGCGCCTGCTCTCCACCAACTGTCCCGGCACCTTCCAGCACTCGCTGCAGGTGGCCAACCTGGGTGGTGAGGCGGCATTGCTCATCGGAGCGAACATGCAGCTCGTGCGTGCCGGAGCGCTGTACCATGACATCGGCAAGACCAAGAATCCGGCATTTTTCACCGAGAATCAGATTGGCGAGAACCCCCACGACCACCTGGTGCGCCCCGAGGACAGCGCCAAAATCGTCATTGACCATGTCTCCAACGGCCTAAAGATTGCCGAGGACGCCGACCTGCCCAAAGTCATCAAGGACCTCATCG
>JAEEGL010521382.1_pt1 | contig 10515 bp, 10 predicted proteins | sample 9134231 | NCBI WGS metagenome assembly JAEEGL01 (sample SAMN16246548, study PRJNA631951) | gut metagenome | biome: gut microbiome; feature: rumen; material: fiber-attached | host: Bos | place: Iran: Karaj | collected 2018-10
CTTTCGCTTTCCGTCCGGAAGCCTGCCTCTTCAAACCGCTTTCTCCACGGACCGCGGTCCTCCTCCCGGAAGACGTCCCAGGGCTCCTTACCCGCCTTTTCAAAAAGACGAAGGATCCCCGGCAGGTCTTCGTACTCATTTTCCACCGCGTAAACCGCGCCGTCCGCCCGAAGGGTCCTCCGGATCTCTGCGAGAGCCGCGGCATAGCCCTCCTCCCCGCTCCGGGTGGAGGAGATCCCGATGAAGCTTGTATAAGCCCCGACCGAGGAATCCCGGAAGGGCAGGCGGAAAAGGCTGGCCGCCGCGAGATCCGGCGCGTTTTTCACGCCGTTTTTCCGGAACCAGCGGCTCCACGCCAGGAGCACCGCGGGGCTCGCGTCGAGAGCAAGGCAGGGGACTTCCGGCGCCGGGCGGAGGATCGCGGGCAGGAACCCGAGCCCCGGACCGGAAGCCAGATCGATCACCGGTCCGCCCTTCCGGGCGATCTCCGCGAGAAGGGCGCGGCCGGCCGGCCGGTCCGCAAGATCGCTTTTACTCCAGTTTTGCGTCAGGCCGCCCTCTTCCCAGAAGCGGACGTCCTCCTCTTCAAAGCAATCGCCGTCCTCTTCTCCCCCGAAAAAGGAGACGCCTTCCTCTTCCCTGACGGGATCCTGCGAAAGCAGATCGCGAAAAAGCGCTCTCACGTTCCATTCCTCCCTCCGCCTTTTCTTCCAGTATACTCCTTTCCTTTCCGATTGACAAGTCGGCGTCCGGGGTATAGAATAGGGGAAAACGACCGCGGACCTTTCCGCCCGCGGAGAAGATGAGGCGTTTTCATGGAGCTTTCGATCGGGAGCCTTCCGCACGGAAAAAGAAATCTGATCACCGACGTGCCGGGGGTCAGAGTGGGACACGCCACGGTGGACGAGGGCGATCTTCACACCGGGGTGACGGTGATCCTTCCCACGCCGGAAAATCCGTTTACGCACAAGCTGACCGCCGCCTCGGCGGTGTTCAACGGCTACGGCAAAACGCAGGGGCTGGTGCAGCTCGACGAGCTCGGGACCCTGGAGACCCCCATCGCCCTGACCGGCACACTGAACGTCGGGAAGGTGCATGACGCGCTGGTTTCCTACATGATAGACCTGTGCACCGCCGACGGGATCAAGCTGACCTCGGTGAACCCGGTGGTCGGCGAGTGCAACGATTCGGGGCTTTCGGACATCCGGCGCCGTCCGGTCGGCGAAAAGGAAGTCCGCGCCGCAATCGAAAGCGCGGGAAGCGACTTTCAGGAAGGCGCGGTCGGCGCCGGGCGCGGCACGGTTTGCTACGGGATGAAGGGCGGGATCGGTTCCTCCTCCCGGCTTCTTGCGATCGACGGGGAAAGCTTCACGGTCGGGATCCTGGTGCAGACCAACTACGGCGCCGCGCGCGATTTCCGCGCCGCCTCCCTCCCCCGGGGGATCGCGCCGTCGGACAAGGGGAGCATCCTTCTCGTGATCGCGACCGACCTGCCCCTGTCCGCCCGCCAGATGAAGCGGGTCGTAAAGCGCGCCTCGGTGGGCATGGCGCGGCTCGGTTCCTACATCGGCCACGGCAGCGGAGAGATCACCGTGGGCTTTACCACAGCCCCCCGCATTCCCTCGGGTAAAAGCTTTGAAACGCTTCGCATCCTGAAGGAGGACCTTATGGATCTTCCCTTCCGGGCCGTAGGTGAATGTGCTGAGGAGGCGATACTGAAATCGATGCTTATGGCTTCCCCCGATCGGACACTGGATGGAACACCGGTACCGTCTCTGAACGAGTTTTTAAAAAAGAAAGGGATCTCAATATGAAGGAACTTGGATATTATAACGGAAAGATCGGCGAACTTTCTGAGATGACTGTTCCGATGAATGACAGGGCGAGCTGGTTCGGCGACGGCGTTTATGATGCCGGTCTCTGCCGGAACAGGAAAATCTTCGTCGTGGACGAACACATCGACCGGCTTTTCCGAAGCGCGGAAATGCTGGAGATCACACCTCCTCTTTCCAAAGCAGAATTGAAAGCACTGCTTTGCGATCTGGTGGAAAAGACCGATTCCGGCGACCTCTTCGTCTATTATCAGATCACACGAGGCGGCGGTAAGCGCAGCCACGCCTTTCCGGCCGGTCCCGCCAATCTTTGGGTCACCCTGACGCCTCGCGAAGCCGATACCGACAAGACTCCGGTCTCCCTCGTCACGGCGGAGGACACGCGGTTTCTCCACTGCAACATCAAGACCCTGAATCTGATCCCCTCGGTGATGGCGGCCGAAAAAGCAAAGCGCGCCGGCGCCTACGAATGCGTCCTTTACCGTGCCCCCGACCGCGTGACCGAGGCGGCCCACAGCAACGTGCATATCATAAAAGACGGCGCGCTCTTTACCGCGCCCACCGACAACCTGATCCTTCCCGGCATCGTCCGGGCGCATTTGATCGCCGCCTGCTCCCGCCTCGGGATCCCGGTGCATGAAACGCCCTTCTCCCTGGCGGAAATGCGCGCGGCCGACGAGATCTTCACCACCAACTCCGGGAATTTTCTGAAGCGGGCCTGCCGGATCGACGGCGTTCCCGCGGGCATGAAGCGCGGAGATCTTTTCGAGGCGATCCGGAAGGAGCTATTCGACGAGTTTTACGAGGCCACCGGCGGGAAGGAATAAGCGCGCCCCCAACCGCCCGAAAGGACAGAAAACCGGCGTGACCGCAGCGGTCACGCCGGTTCTTTCTCTCTTGTGCCCGGAACCGGGCGGTCATTTCAGGACGTAAGCTCCGTTCTCCCGCTCCACCTCGAAGAAGGCGGGGCGTTCGTCCGGATGGCGGTTCGGGCGGTGCAGGGTGAAAAGAAGCTTCCCGTCGAAGGCGCGGAAGAGCATCCCGTGTCCCCCGTCCTTTTCAAAAAGCGGCTTCGGAAGCTGGGTCCAGGGGCCTTCCAGAGCGCCGGAAGGACTGACGGCGATCCCCTCGGCGTAGTCGCCGTGTGAAAAGCTCGACCAGAACAGGGTCAGGCTCCCGTCCTCCTCCCGGACCAGGAAGGGGCCGTCGGTGACCATACAGGGCTTCCCCGCGATCAGGCGCGGGTCGTTGGGGGTGACCCAGGGCGCCTCCTCCGCCGCAAACAGCGTGAAGGGCTTTCCCTCCGCATGCCGGAGATCGTCCGAAAGGCGGACCGCCTCCACCGTGCCGGTGCCGATCTGGAGCCATTCGTGGCAGAAGACCATATAAGGCTCGCCGTCGGGCGCGCGGTAAAAGGTGCCGTCCAGACACAGCCAGTCCGGGGGCGTGATCGGCTCCGACCAGACCTCATAGGGGCCCTCCGGCCGGTCGGCGCGGAGGATCTGGGTGGCGCGGGTCTTCTCCCTGTGATAAAAAGACGCGAACATGTAGAATTTCCCGCGGTAAAGATGCACCTCGGGCGCCCAGAAGTTGTCGTCGGCCCAGAAATCCCGCGGGCGGGTGAAGGCCGGATACGGTCCTTCCCAGTTTTCCAGGTCGCGGGAAACGTAGCAGGGGAATCCGCTTTCCCCCGACCAGGCGGTCTTGCCGGCGGTGCCGTAGAGATAGTATCTGCCCTCGAACGGCAGGACGAAGGGGTCGCGGATATGGATCTCTTCCCGTTTCAGCATCGTTTTTTCTCCCTTCAAAGCTTTCAGAAAAGGAGCGGGGCCTCACACGAGACCCCGCCCCGTTTTCATTTGTATCAGCGGCCGAAGACCGCGAGCAGGAAGCCCGCCGCCACGGCTGAGCCGATGACTCCCGCCACGTTCGGGCCCATGGCGTGCATGAGCAGGAAGTTGGTGGGATTGTATTTCGCGCCGACGTTCTGGGAAACGCGGGCCGCCATGGGAACGGCGGATACGCCGGCCGAGCCGATCAGAGGATTGATCTTGCCCCTGGAGAGCAGGCACATGAGCTTGCCGATGAGCAGACCGCCGACCGTCGAGAGGCTGAAGGCCGCGAGGCCCAGGATCACGATGTAAATGGTCTCAAGGCTGAGGAATCTTTCGCCGACGGCGGTGGCGCCCACAGACACCGAAAGGAACACCGTGACGATGTTCATCAGCTCGTTCTGCACCGTGGAGGAGAGGCGCTTGGTCACGCCGCACTCGGTCAGAAGGTTGCCGAACATCAGGCACCCGAGCAGCGGGGTGACCGACGGGATGATCAGGCAGGTGACGATGGTGATGATGATCGGGAAGCAGATCTTTTCGGTCTTGGAGACCGGGCGGGTCTGATCCATCTTGATCACGCGCTCTTTCCTGGTGGTGAGGAGCTTCATGAAGGGCGGCTGGATCATGGGGATCAGAGCCATGTAGGAATACGCCGCGATGGCGATGGGAGCCAGAAGCTCGGGAGCCAGGGTCTTGGTCAGCCAGATGGCCGTCGGGCCGTCGGCGCCGCCGATGATGCCGATGGAGGCCGCCTGCGGTCCGGTGAAGCCCAGAACGATGGCGAAGAGGAAGGCGGAGAAAATGCCGAGCTGCGCCGCGGCGCCCAGGATCAGGGATTTCGGATTGGAGATCAGGGGGCCGAAGTCGGTCATGGCGCCGACGCCGATGAAGATCAGCGAGGGATAAATGCCGAGCTTTACGCCCATATAGAGCATGTCGACCAGACCGCCGTCATGCAGGACCTTCAGATAATCGATATCGGTGCCCCAGAATTCGGGATGATAGATATCGCCGAAGGGGATGTTGGTCAGAAGGATGCCGAAAGCGATGCCCACCATCAGAAGAGGTTCGTACTGCTTGACGATGCCCAGATACAGAAGCACGCAGGCGATGCCGATCATGACCGCCGACTGCCAGTCAAGCTTTCCGAAAAGCCCGTAAAGACCGGAGGTTTCCCAGAGTTTTACCAAAATCTCGCCTACATTCATTTCGCTTCCTCGCTTTCCGCCTTTTTGATGGAGGTGAACCGCAGTTCGTTCAGAGGCGTCTTCAGTTCGTCCGCGACGATGGCCATGACCATGGCGGCGTCGCGCGCGGGAACGTCATGAAGCTTCAGATCACCGCAGGAGCCTTTGGCAAGAGGCGCTTTTTTCTCTTCCGGAGCGGCGGGCGCGGGAGCCGCAGCCGCTTTTTTCGCCGCCTTCTTCCTCTCGATCGCCTGGAAGATCGCGGCCGAGATCAGCAGGATCACCATCAGGAAGGCCAGCACCAGAAAAACGAATCCGATACCGAGCAGCGCGATCAGCGCGGCTTCTCCGAAGGTGGGGTTGGTCAGATTACTCAACGCTTAACACCTCTCACTTTCCTCATTCAGGCGGGATCTCTTCCCGTCCGGAGTTTCACAAATCAACAGATTTATCATACCATAAGCCCCCCGGGATTGCAATGGATAAAATAATAAAAAGGAGGTGCTTCCTCCGGGGAAAAATGTACTTTTTGCCCCTCCCGTCACGCGGGTCTTTTCGCTCCGGATCAAGCCCGGGAGGGAACGGCGCGCCGCGGACGAAAAAAGAAAAAAAGAAGGGAAGAGATCCTCCCCTTCCCTTTTCCGCGTCACAGGACGAGATCGCTTTTTTCCCTCACGCGGTACTGCCGGAAATACGCCTCCTCCAGAGGGATCCATTTCGTGATGAAAACCTTTTTCTTTTCCGGACCGTTCCGCTTTTCGATGCGGTCGAGCTGCCGTCCGGGATCGATATCGAAGAATACCGCGATATCCGGCGTCACGCCGAGCTTCGGGTTCCCGGAATAGGAGCCTTCCACGATCGTGAGCGGCGCGAGGGGGACCTCTCTCGTTCCTCCGTAGTCAAAGGTCGCGCAGTCGAACACCCGGTAGGAAAAGCTCTCCTTTCCCAGATGCGGCGCGACCTCTTCCCGAAAGCGTTCGTAGTGCACGTTGCCGCCGGGTTCTCCGTACCGTTCCGGGGTGCGAAGTCCGGTCGGGAGGAAGAAGTCGTCCATATGGATCACCGCCGAGCCGGGATAGAACGCCGCCAGCTTCTCCGCCGCGGTGCTTTTCCCGCTTCCGCAGCGGCCGTCCAGCCGGATCACGAGCTTTTCCTTTTTCCGGAAAAGCTCCTCGATCCGCAGGATCAGAGGCAGGAGCCTTGCGTATTTCACCGAAACCACGCGGTAAGCCGGCGCGTACGCCTTCCGGTAGGCGTCGCTGTGGTGAAGCGGGGGAAGTCCCGCCGCGCGGTAGGCGTCCAGGGCTTCAGAGAAATACCCGCCGGAAAAGGCGAAGATCTCCTCCTTCGCAAGCTCCTCCGCAAAGAGAAGCCGCTCGAGAAAGTCCTCCCGCGTTCCGGTCTTCTCCAGGGAAGAAAGGAAGAAAAGCCGCGCAAGGATCCGGTCGGGGACCCTCTCCCCTTCCTCGCTTTTCAAGGAAAGACGCAGAAAATCCTCCCCCAGCTCCTCGCGGAAGGGCTCCGGTCCGGGCGCCGCCGCAGCTCTTTCCGCGGCGAGGAGCGAGAGCGCCCGTCCTTCGCTTTCGACCATATGTCCGGGGCCGAAGGTCGTCTGATAAAGGAGTTTGAAAAAGTCCTCCGGCTCCATCGCCGGATAACGCTTTGCGTGGGACGCGAGAAGCGCCCGGAGCGCGTTTTTTTCCGAATCGTCCATCGTTCAGTCGTTCAGGATCAGCTTCGCCTTCTGCATGGCGGCGACCAGGACCGGGATCAGGACGATGTGCAGGATGATGCCGGGAATCGCGTTCAGAACGGCGCCGGCCAGGAACGCCGACGCGGGGAAGGTCGTGGCGCTGAAGCCGGCCATGGCGAACCGGGCGAGGCCCCAGACGCACCGGCCGAGGATCATGGAGACGATCAGGACCGGCAGCACCCGCGCCGTTCCGGCCCATTCGACGATCTCCGTCCCGCCGTTCTTTTTCGCGCCGAGCGTCGCCCGCGTTTTCAGGAGACACCAGGCGAAAAGCCCGAGGCATGCGGCGATGAGGCCGAAGATCACCCAGTTCTTACCGGGGTCCGCCGCCGGAACGAACCCCTCCGAGGGGGCGGCCGTCTCTTTGAGGAGGGCGTAGGCCGCGTTGGAATTCAGATAAAAGCCGTAGGTCGTCGCGGCGAGCCCGAGAGTGAGGAAGAAAGCGCTCACGGCGGTCGCGCTCATCAGTCGGATCTTCGAGGGCAGGACCTTGTAGAGGATCCCGGAGCAGAAGCCGTAGGCCGCCAGCTCAAAGGCCATGGATACCGCGTTGGGCCACATGGGCGGCATCTGGAAGATCAGGGAGCGCAGGATCGGCGCGATGAGTCCCACCGCAAGACCCCATGGCCACCCGCAGGCGAACCCGCAGAGGAGCACCGGGATATGCATCGGGGAAAGCGCCTGGCCGATTTCGGGGATCTGGCCGGTCAGGAAGGGCAGCACCATGCACAGAGCCAGGAACACGGCGGAATAGACGAGCTTTTTGATATGTTTGTTCATGATTCTTTCCTTTCCCGCGAAAAGTACGCCCGGGCGTCCCGCATCGCGGCGTCTTTCTGCAGTCGTATGAAATGCGGAGGCTGCGGGATGCTTCCCGCTTCGTCCGCGGCGATCCCGTCTCCGGTTTTCCGGAGAACGGTCTTTTCTCTATTTAACCAGAATATTCCGGTTCTGTCAAGACGCCCCCGGAAAAGAGCGTCCCCCGCCTTTGCCGGACGGACGGCGGTCTCCCCCGGGAGGAGAACCGCCGCCGCAGGCGATCGCAGCCCGACGCCCGGCGGGCTTCAGCCGATCATCGAGGCGAAGGAGGAGACCGACGCGGCGCGGGAGACGTAATAGCGCGGGATCAGGAAGGGATTTGCCGAGGTGTTGTAGCCGCCGCCGGTCATCTTGATCCCGAACTGATAGTATTCCGCCCCGACGCGGCGGGTCTCGTCGTTGTAGCTGCCGGAAGGATAGCAGAGGACGAAGGGGATCCTTTTGGTCAGCCGGGCGATCTCTATCCTGGAATCCCGCAGCTCCGCGCGGAGCTTTTCGCCGGTGATCTCCGCGAGCTTCGGATGGCTCACGGTGTGGCTCTGGATCGACACCAGCCCCGAATCGGCCATCTCACGGATCATCTCTTCGGTGAGATAGTGCTTCTTCCCGAGCTTTCCGGAGATCATAAAGATCGTCGCCTTGCAGTTGTATTTTTTGAGAAGAGGGAACAACTCCTCGTAATTGTCCCGGTATCCGTCGTCGAAGGTCAGGAAAACCGGCTTTTTGATCGAGTCGATCCTGTCGATATCCTCGAAGGTGACGGTGGTATAGCCGTGATCCACGAGGTATTTCAGCTGTTTTTCCATCTCGGAGGGTCTGACGAAGAGCTCCTTGATGCCCCAGGTGTCGTCGCTGACCGCGTGATACATCAGGACCGGCGCCCGGACTCCCTTCGGAACGTCCGCGCTTTTTACGATGCGGGTGAGATAGATCGAATCTCCGTCGTCCAGCCGCGCGAGATCCAGCCCGGCAATCACCGGCTCCGCCGGGAGATAGAGCGCTCCGTCCTTCGTCACGGGATCGCCGACGCGGGTCTTCCCCCGATAAAAGCCGCCGATCAGCGACGGGACGAAAAAGCTTTCTCCGCCGGCAGAGAAGGAGACGCCGTCCCCGCCTTCCGCGAGCTGCGCGCCGGCCGCCGACGCGAGCTTTTCCGCCGCGGCGTAGCGCACGCCGTCCTCTCCCCTCCGGTAAAGCGGGATCTCCTCTCCGTTCCAGAAGATCTCTCCCGCCCGCGTCAGGACCGCCGCCTCCGGGATCGCCGGAGCGTCGGTCTCTTTTTCTTTCGCAGGCGCGGGCAGCGAACCCTCGCCGTCCGGAAAATCGACCTGTACGCGGGGCCTTTCCGCGGGCTCCGGATCGGGCGCTTTCCCGCATCCCGCGAAAAGACACGCCGGGATCAGCGCCGCGGCGGCCAAAAGGACCGCCGGGACGCGTCTGCGCGCTTTGCCTTTCAAATGTGCCATAAATCCCTCCGAAAAAAACGCGCGGGGGCTTTTCTCCCCCGCGCGGATCCCCGTTTCTCTTATTCCTCGCTCCAGGAGGTGGCGCTCCAGACCGTGTAGCCGTAGGAGGAGCTTTCCTCCTTCTTGATGGAAAGGCTGACCCAGGAGGTGAAATCGAAGATGCTGTTGTAGAGCTGGACCGTGACGTTCATCCTGCCGTCCTTGCCGGCTTCCAGAGCGCAGATACGGATCTCCAGTCCCTCGCCGCCCGAAGGCTCGAAGGTATAGGTGTCGGCGGCGTTGTCGTAATAGATCAGGGTATCCAGAAAGTCTTCATGCGGGACGCCCAGGACCTCCACGTCGGCGGAAAACATATCGTCGGCCATTTTGCGCAGGGCCTCGCTCCCCTTGATCGACACTCTGCCGAGCGAATCGGTCTCGGTCCCCTCGGGGTACTGACGATAAACGGCGATCATGCTGTAAACCGCGCACCAGAGCATGTCGTCGGCCGGAGCCCCGGTCATCTCCTCCGGATAGCAGTAGGAAGCGTAGGCGACCGATTTGAGAGACGGAGCCAGCTTGGTCAGGGCCGCGCCGATATCTCCGCCGAAATAGGAAAGGATCTCGCTGTCGGTCTCGGCGGTATAGTCGTATTCTTCCACGCTGAAGAAGGTCTCATACTCGCCGCCGGTCTCTCCGTCGCCTTCCTTCCCTTCGGTAAAGACGTCCACGCCGGTATCGGTTTCGCCCGGCGTATCTTCGCCGCCGAAATCGACGGTCCCCTTTTTGGATTCTCCGCAGGCGGGCAGAGAAAACAGCAAAAGCACGGCAAGGACCCACGCCGTAAATCTCAGTTTTTTCACCGGATCCACTCCCTTCGGAACGCAGATGGTATTGTATCACGCATCGCCGCTTTTGACAAGGATCATTTCCAGCGCAGATCCTCCCGGATCCGGGCAGCCGTGCCGTCCGCAGGAGGCGCGGCGTCGTAGCGGGTGCTGTCGTAAAGATCCGCAAGCTCCCGGTAGGCTCTTTCGTGCTTCGGATCTCCGTCGGCGTAGGCGATCTCTCCCAGGATCTCGAAGGCGGTTTTGCCGACCTTCCTGCGATACCCCCGCGCCGCGGCCTTCCGGACCGAGCTGCGGAAGAGATAACGCACTCTCTCCTCCTCGTTTTTCATCGCGAGAAAGCCGATCCGCTCCCGGATGATCGAGCTGAGCTTTCTCCCGCCGAAGAGCTTGAAATCGATGGATTCCACGATTTCCTCGTAGAGTTCGTCCTCCCGTTCCTCGTATTCCCTGCCTTTGTGCCGTTTCGAGGATCCGCCGGAAAGCAGCTTCTTGATGAAGGCTCTGCCCTTCCGGAACACGACGAAGAGCAGCAGCGCTCCGAACAAGCCCACACCGATCCAGGTGACGACGGCCGCAAACTTCTTTGCCTGCGCGCTTGGCTCCAGGATCTCGGTTTCTTCGTCGACCTCGCCGGGATCGTAATCCACGTTCACAATGATGCGCTCCTGCTCCTCGGGGCGGTAATTGAGGAGCGCGACCAGTCCCCGCCCCGCCGCCGTAAGGCCGGCGCCGATCAGGGGGTTGACGACGAGCACCAGGATCAGGATCATCGCCACCAGAGCCAGATTGTGGC
>JAEEGL012673029.1_pt1 | contig 10515 bp, 6 predicted proteins | sample 9134231 | NCBI WGS metagenome assembly JAEEGL01 (sample SAMN16246548, study PRJNA631951) | gut metagenome | biome: gut microbiome; feature: rumen; material: fiber-attached | host: Bos | place: Iran: Karaj | collected 2018-10
CGTAATCCTCAAGGACAATGGAAATGCCGTATGCGTGCTAAAGACATACGACATGTACATAAAACCATTTAATGAGGTTTCACCATTTCACGCTTATTCAGAAGGCGAAGGCGACCGCACACTTGAAACCTGGCGAGATATTCATAATCGTGCCTTTTCGCCACTTCTAATTCAAAACAACTTAACATTAGACGGTAACACCAAAATCATCTGTGAAAAACTAAGCCTCGAATATGCACCTGGTTTAAATCTAGACCCAGAAGAGCTTCTATTTCTAGAGCCATCTCTGACTTACGAAAACGAGATAAACGCTTATCGCCATGAAATGCTCGAAGCAAACTCCAGTTTCGATGGATGCTTCTCATTGAAACGTCACGAATCAATCGTTGAATATGTTGAAGAGTGCACCAAATGGAGTAACCCAATTTCTGAAACTAATGACAGCAACACGCATGTTAATGTAATCATGGCTATTCGAAAATCAGACAACAAAGTCATCGGTTTCTTCCAGGTTATGAGCAATCCTAGCGAAGATATGAAAAAATATACCGGCTTTATAGGTTATTCCGTTCGTCCGTCCGAACGAAAGAAAGGATACGCCAAAAAATTACTCCATAAAGCAATAGACTTTGCAAGATGTCTCGGTCATGATGAAATCCTCGTCACTTGCCTTCCTGATAACGAAGCGAGCCGACGAACCATCATTGCAAATGGTGGTCACTTTAAACAAACCGTCTATTACGAAAAAGACGACATCCATCTTGACCAATACCTTCTATAACCAGAAATCACCCCAACCTATAAAAAAACAGAGTACTTACTCAAAAGTAAGTACTCCATTTTTATCATTCCACATATTTCTTTACAAACTCATCATGCGGAAGTGGTTTGTCATACAAATAACCCTGGATCATATCGACATCCATCGCGGTTATCACTTCTGCCTGATCTTTGCGCTCGACACCTTCTACGACTACATTTGCATTTAGTGCAGATGCGAGTTTAGACACCGTATCGATAAAAGCTCCAGAGAAATTGTTATTACCTATTTCATCTACAAAGCATTTGTCAATCTTGATAACATCGAGTGGCAGGTACTTTAGATAACTCAAAGAGCTATATCCTGTTCCAAAATCATCCAGCGCAACTCGAACGCCCAATTCATGGAGCTCACGTAGAACTCGAGTCATATTTTCCAGATCATATATTGCCAAACTCTCAGTAACTTCCAATGTCAGGTTTGCAGGATTTATACCAGAAACATTCAAAACCTCATCTACCGTGTCTATGATATTCCCCTGCAATAACTGTGAAACTGAAAGATTTACATTTACCTTGTACTCAGGATGACCGAAATCATTCCAACGCTTGCATTTTCTGGCCGCTTCCAACATGACGTGGTAGCCCAGCTTCAATATCAATCCCAAATGCTCAGCTACCGGAATGAACTCATTCGGCATTACGATTCTCTTTAGTTTCGAAGATTTCCAACGAACCAAAGCCTCTGCTCCACAGCAAGGGTGATTTTCCTTTGAAACATCAACCAACGGCTGATAATAAACTTCAAACTCAACACACCCCCTGTCGACAGCTTCGCGAAGAGCCATCTCCATTTCGAGTCGCTCCTTTGACTGCTCCTTCTGGGCAGCATTAAAATATGAAACCTGATTTTTTCCCTGACGTTTTGCCTCGCGAAGCGCCATGTCCGCACGCGCAAATAGTGCCATGCCTTCATCGCCCTCAACCGGATAATAAGTCACGCCGACACTGGCAGTGCAATAGCATTCGGTTTCATCGATAACCCATCTGGAAGAAAAGGCCTCTTTAATCTTATGGAGTATCACATCCATCTCACGACCCGCACTGGATGAAAGCAACAGCACGAATTCGTCTCCGCCGAGGCGATAAACTTTCGCTGCAGTTCCAGCGATTTTTTCCAAACGCTCTGCTACTATCTTCAACAGCTCATCACCAAAAGCGTGTCCGAGCGAATCATTGATATTGTTGAAATCGTCCAGGCCGATCAGGATAACCGCACCATTCTGACCAGTTCTAATCGAACGGCGAATCTCGGCATTGATATCCAGCTCAAATCTCTTTCTGTTAGCGAGACCAGTCAGATAATCAGTATTTGCCTGATGTTCTATCTTCTCCTGGTACTGTCTCAGCAAACTTATATCATACAGCGTGCACAGACGAGTGTTTCGCCCGTCCACCCATTTAATCTGTGAAAAAACAACATCGAACCATTTATCTGTGCCAGTCACATGAAATCTGGTCTTTGTCTCTTTGTTCTCTTCCTTTGAAAGCAGAACTTCCTGAATCTGCTCTTTGTCCTTTGGATTCAGGAACATCTCCTTAAAGAGCGTATTCGAATACAGAACCTGCTGATTCTCCACATCTACAACCTGCATTCCGCAACCCGCATTTTCCAAAATAGCATCGAGCGTCATATACGAACTGGTCAACGAATTCGTCGTGATGCGACGTGTGAGGATCGACTGTAGAACCTCTGTGACAGTCTTCATAAATTTAATATCAGTCTGCGTCAGATTCTTGTCGGAAAAAGCAGCAAACGCAACATACATATTCGGTTCGCCATGAATATCGAGCGGGAAGAAAGCTCCCGACTTCATATTTAACTGTACGAACATCTTCTTAAAACGATCCGGCAAATCCGTTCCGCTTGAAATAGTATATGGACGACCATTGAAAAAAGGGACCTCATCCTTTAATCTGCCATAATATTTATCACTTAGCAGGAAGACCTCAGAAATAGCTTTTTCCGCAAGGACTACGACCTTTTCACCGGTTGAATCTAAGCCCAACAAAGCCGCTTCATCAAATCCGAGCTGATTCAATGCGATTTCCAGGACTTCACCAGCCACTTCCGTGTATTCAGATTCAGATTCCAATTTAGAAAGTATTTCAGAAAGCGCAGACTTTTCACGGAGAAGGATTTCATTTCGTTCACTCTCGAACTGCATAGAGTCTAACGTTCCCCGGATAGAATCATTCTCGCTTTCCATCGCATTCTCGGTCTCAAACAAAACTGTAAAGAATCGAATCGTGGACATCATATTTTCTTCAGTTGTTGTCAGTGCATTTGCCGGTGCATCTACTCGAGTCTCATTCAACCCCAGGAATACAGCAACTCCGAGGATAGTTCCATCAAAATCACGTAAAGCCACGCCATATCTGTAAGTTCCTGGCAACTCACTAGCGTTAATGATATTTTCCGGAGAACGATCCATAAAGCGGTCGACGAGACTCATATCTTCCTGTTTAGGGAAGATACGCATCAAATACTCCCGCTCCTCATCACCGAGCCATCTTTCAAAAGAATCTTCATGCTCAAATTTCTCATTCGTTCTACGATAATAACGAGCATAAACATGGTTCGAAAGGCAGAATTCCTTTTCAAGCTTGGAAGCCAACCGTTTAATTTTCCTAGATCTACGTTCGATATCCACGTTATCTTTCAACTCCTATAATGTATATTTTTATGTCATGTTTCAAATCTTTAGAACGTATAAACTTCAACTCCGAGTGAAGTCTGATGTATTTCTTTATCAAGTTTTCTTCACTGGACACCGCAAATATCATCGCCTTATTTGCAGCTATCTCTATTGACTTCTGGAAAAAAGATTTGTAGAAGTCATCTTTTTCCTTTGGATCCTTACCATAGAAATCCGGAAACTCAGCCAGAATTTCATGGAATGGATAATCCGATTTAAAATCGAAATAATCTCTATTTATGAAATGGACATCAACTCCCGCATTCTCTGCATTTACACGTGCTTCCTTTATCGCCTGCCCGAAGGTATCTATTCCATAATATTCTCTAGATGGCATAAACAGCGCGCGCTCGAGAAGCAAAGTTCCTGTACCGCAGAAAGGATCTATAATCCAAGACTCCGGCTTCAAATATTCCTGAATTTCTGATACAACCGTCGCTGCGGTCACTGGAGACATCGATGTCGGTTCTGCAAACTCTCTATATGAAAATCTGGCATCCGAGAGCTTTGGTATATTTACAAATACAGCGAAGTTTCCATCCTTCTTCTCGCGAAGCACTATTACCACTTCATAATCACTCGCGTCATTTACCAGACGACCTCCCGATGACTTCTCTATTTCTGCAGAAACCTTACGAATGTACTTTCCACTCAAAAGTTTCTCATCTTTGGATTTTAAATCTATTCTAAATTTGAAATTATCACCTGTGGCTTCAAACAAATCCTCTAATAAGCCTACTATCTTTGAATTCTCAGGCAAAGAACCGAGTGAATCCGGATTACATGTATAGCCCCTTCTAATAGGAACTAAGAATAGCAGTTCCCGATAGAGGCGGATTTTTTTCAAATCATTAATTCTGGATATACGAGATCTGACGCCTGCCGGAGTAACCTTCGCTTCCCCAACTATTTGATTTGCAATATTCTCTGCGAATCCTTTGTCACAAGTCAAGAGAACCTCAAAAGGTTTAATCAGATTCTTTACTTCGTGCTTTGCATCACCAGAATTCAACAACAAAGTAAGCAAATGTCTCTCTTCTCTCAGATGTTTGAGTTCGCTTTCCTCATGTTCCTCACTATCAATTTCAGAAAGACGAGCTTCTAATTTAGAAATTATCGTTTCAACAGATTTAGAAATATCAAATTTATTCTCATCGTAATAAGCCATTACGCCTTCGAGAATCGATGAACGAACGAACAGCGTATCTTCCTTTACATACGTCGAAACGAGCGTATCCAGAATATCTATAGCGCGTTCTCTGAAAAAATCTGATAGCACATCTAGTTTTGCCAGATCAGCCAATAATAGAGCAGCGTTCTTTCTGGTCTTTGGGTCTTCATCAGAAAGAGCTTCCACCACATCTTTCACTTCATCTACAGCAAGTGATGTTTCTCCAGCTTTAACTTCTTTTCTGAGTCGGCTCAATGCTTGTCTCAATGTTTCATTTTCGTTTAATCTGATATTCAATCTATAAAACCTCTCATAACTCTAAAACTATACCTATTATAGTGTATTTACGCTTAACTTTCTATATAATCTCTTAGTTTAGAGCCACCCCTTTAATTCTATAATCTTCCAAAAACTTTCAAAATTGTTAAATGTATAGCAGCAAACTTTCGTTTCAAAAGTTTATTGTGCACTCTGTACAATTTTAAGATATTGTTTTTGTACATTTTGGAATTTTTACTGTTGTCAAAACCACTTGTGCTAGCTATAATAATACTCGACTTAAGAAATGCATCCCCCCTTTTGTATTTCATAAGTCACTTCCCCTTTATATATTTAACCCCCTTTGAAATGGCAGCCCTAACCGGGCTGTTTTTTCTTTTACCTAAAAGCAGAGTAAAATAAAAAAAGGATCAGTACTGCAAGCTCGCTTGCTATGTACTGATTCTTTTTTATTTTATTGTGCGTTAGCACTAGATGAGCAAGAAATGCATAGCATTTCTGCGAATCGTACTCTGCTTTTAGGTATTTGGCGAGAGCCATGATGAGCGAGAATCACGAAGTGATTCTGCGAATCTTTTCTCGAATGTATCACCTATTTAAAAACAGAGTCCCCTCCATAATGAAGTTTACTATGTTTAATAATATACTGGCCACTATATGATTTAATCGAATAATCTACTAAAACAAAAACTTGTCCATCGTCAATTTCTGTTTTTTCAATCTTATAGGATAAATCATTATTAAAAATCTTTTTCGGATCTGTCGAAACCCAAACCTTTTCGATTTCTTCATCTCCGTTATTCTTTGTCAGGATGTTTAATTTCAAATCCAATTTGCCATCTACAGTAATCGGACAACAATAATAACCATATTTCGAAGAATCCGAAACTGTAAGTCCAAGTTCTTTCGCTTTATCATGATTCAATATCTGAGCTTCTGAAAGTTTCTGTTTAATATTTGAACCATTTAGGTTCCAATACTGAGCCCTTGCCGAGTAGATTATCATTATTATAATCCAGCAAACACCTAAAAAAGTATATATTACTTTCCTCATAACCCCTCCTAAAAACAAAAACAAATCATCAAGTTATCTCAATTGTATTACGAGGAAATAAAATTGTACATAAACTTTTGGGAACAAATTATAAATTTTTAACCGAAAAAATCCCCAAAGTCAAATGACTTTGGGGATCATCTTAATCTTCTTCAGGAAGATTTAATGCTATATGTAATTCATCAAGCTGAGCCTGTGTTACTTCACTAGGCGCACTCATCATAATATCCTGAGCATTCTTATTCATAGGGAATGGAATAATCTCACGGATTGAATCCTCACCAGCGAGAAGCATAACCATTCTATCAACACCAGGAGCAATACCAGCGTGAGGTGGAGCTCCATAGCAGAACGCATTGTACATAGCTGGGAATTTAGCCTTTACATCATCTTCGCCGAGACGAACCATCTCAAATGCCTTAACCATGATTTCAGGATCATGATTACGAACAGCTCCAGATGAAAGCTCTACACCATTACATACTAAATCATACTGATCTGCTGTAATAGTAAGAGGATCAATCTCACCTCTCTCAGCCTTAAGAAGTGTCTCAAGACCACCTGAAGGCATTGAGAATGGGTTATGGCAGAATTCAAGTTCTCCAGACTCTTCACCGATTTCATACATTGGGAAATCTACAATCCAGCAGAACTCATATCTTTCTTTATCCATATGACCAGGCACCTTAGCACCGAAAGTCTTAATAACAACACCAGCTGTCTTCTGTGCCTGAAGCTTCTTTCCAGCAGACACAACAACTAAAGTATTCTCTTTAATAGATAATGCACTCTTAATAGAATCTGCATCTTCCTTTACGAACTTAGAGATACCTCCTACGATATCACCATTCTCATCAACTCTAAACCAATATGGCTTAGAACCAGCCTGAACCTCTACTTCATCGATAGTCTTATCGATAAACTTTCTAGACTCAGAGAAGTTATCAATACAAACAGCCTTAATGCAAACATTTGTATCTTCACCATCCTCAGTCTTTGACGCAAATGGTCCAAAACCATTATCTTTAAGTAAGTCTGTAGCATCCTGTACTTCCAAATCAATACGAAGATCTGGCTTATCAGAACCATATCTCTCCATTGATTCAAGATATGGAATTCTCTTAAATGGAGCACTTGACGCAATATCATATGTACCATATTCAGCAAAGATAGGTGGAAGAACATCTTCGCATACGCTAAATACATCTTCCTGAGTAGCAAAAGCCATCTCCATATCTAACTGATAGAATTCTCCTGGAGATCTGTCTCCTCTGGCATCCTCGTCTCTAAAGCAAGGTGCAATCTGGAAATATCTATCAATGCCAGAAACCATGAGAAGCTGCTTAAACTGCTGTGGAGCCTGTGGAAGTGCATAGAACTTTCCAGGGTGCTTACGAGCAGGAACCAGATAATCACGAGCTCCTTCTGGTGATGATGCTGTAAGAATAGGTGTAGTGATTTCTAAGAAATCATGTTCCATCATAGCCTTACGAAGTGCAGCTACAACCTTTGATCTCATAACAATATTGTTCTTAACTTCTGGGTTACGAAGGTCCAAATAACGATACTTAAGACGCTGCATCTCATCAGCTTCACGGCTTCTGTTAATTTCAAATGGAAGCTCATTATATCGGCACTTACCAAGCACTTCTACTTTTTCAGGCACTACTTCGATATCTCCAGTAGCCATATTTTCATTCTTTGAACTTCTCTCACGAACAGTTCCCTCTACTGAAATAGTTGATTCCTTTGTAATACCTTTAAAAATATTTACAAGTTCCTCTGTAGAAGCTACTATCTGAGTCTTTCCATAAAAATCACGGAGAACTACAAATCCCAGATTTGCACCAACTTCTCTAAAGTTCTCCATCCATCCAACGAGTTTAACCTGCTTGCCAACATCCGATGCTCGAAGTTCTCCACAGGTATGTGTACGAGACTGTGTCATTTCTATATCCCCATCTTCCTAATTAGTTATTATAGAATTCTACGAATTCAGTATATCCATCTTTATTAAGCTGTTCCTTTTGGAACTTTTTATTCTTGTTCATACGAACTACCAGAACCTGTTTTCCAGCATCTCTCATTTCCTTTGCCTGAGTCATTACATCTACTAATTTCTCAGCAGGATATTTTTTCTCAACGAGATAAGCTACCTTTGCCGGAGCTTCTGGAATTTCAAAACCATTCTCGAGAAGCAATAATATAATTCTCTCGAATCCGATTGAGAAACCGCAAGCAGGAACATCATGTCCGATAAACTGGCCAACCATCTTATCATATCTTCCGCCGCCACCGCAGCTTCCGCCAAATTCAGGTATAGCGATTTCAAAAATAGTTCCTGTATAATATCCCATTCCTCGAACGAGTGTAGAATCAAATACGAGCTCAAAATCAGCACTCTTGCAAGCATTCACAGCTGTTGCGATTTCATTCATCCAATCAACTACATCATCAGTAATAGAATCGCCCAGTGTTTCCTTCAAATATGAAACACCAGCAGCTACATCGCGTTTGTCTTTAAGTCCATCAAAGAGAGCTGTATATTTTTCTACCTTTGCTTCTTCAATTCCGAGTTCTACGAGTTCTGCTTTTACTCCATCGAGACCTATTTTGTCCATCTTGTCGAGAATGATAAATACCTCATCATAATCGTCCTCCGGAAAGCCTGCATAATCAGCCATAGCTTTCAGAATTCGACGATCATTGATTCGAATCTCGAAATTCTTAAATCCTAACTTTCCTAAAGTTGTAGTTGTAGCAGAAATAAGTTCGATTTCAGCCAGATTTGTTGGCTCACCGATGATATCAATATCGCACTGGGTAAACTGACGATAACGACCTCTCTGTGGTCTGTCAGCTCTCCATACTGATCCAATCTGAAGAGATTTAAAAGGATTAGAAAGCTCACTCTCATGGTTCGCATAGAATCTGGAAAGCGGAACTGTCAAATCATATCTCATACCGAAATCTACTACATCTTCTTCAGTTGTAGCTGTCTCGAGATTGAGCTTTTCACCTCTCTTCAAGACTTTGAAGATGAGTTTCTCATTTTCTCCACCGTTCTTTCCAGTCAGATTCTCAATGCTTTCCATGCAAGGAGTCTCTATCGGTGTAAATCCAAACTTTCTATATGTATCTTTAATCACGCTAGTGACATAATCACGGATTTCCATTTCCTTTGGAAGGATATCCTTCATGCCGTTAACAGGTTTCTTCTTTAATGGCATATTTGCCTCCTCTAAATAAACTCGAAAATATATTATAGAACTTTTTCCTTCAGAAATAAACTTTAAGAAAAAAGTTTCCTCTTTCTTTCTATCATTTCATCGATTCTATCAATATAAGTATCCACATCTTTGACATTCTCACAACGTGATGTCGTACCATCCATATGAACCTTTTTAGATGCTGTACCAGCTCCGAGCGCTACTATATCCTGCTGTTCTTCCATAATCAGAATATTGTAGAGCCCCTCTAATCCCGGTTTTGCAAAACCTACGTTTTCCAAATTTCCGACCATCTGCTTCTGTCGATAGAGATAATATGGTTTAAGGCCGAGTCGCTCTGCAGTTTCATTCGCCGCCTGCATCAAATAGGAAGAATTCTCCATCACATAACCTTTGTATTCTTCCCACTGCTCACGCAATCTCGAATGCGTCTTTACGGCGAGTGAATGCACAGTTACACTATCCGGAGCCATTTTTTCCACTTCGGAAAAAGTATAAAGCACATCTTCCTTCGTCTCACCCGGAAGTCCCAATATCAAATCCATGTTGATATTAGAAAATCCCATCTCGCGCGCCAGCGCAAAACTCTCTCTCACCGACTCGACACTATGATGTCTACCTATGAGTTTCAAAGTCTTCTCATTCATAGTCTGCGGATTTATAGAGATTCGAGAAACATGGTACTTCTTCATAACACCTAATTTCTCACGAGTGATACTGTCCGGCCTTCCCGCTTCTACATTGAATTCAGCGATAGAATCCATAGGTAATACTTCATATAAATATGAAAAAAGTTCCTCTAACTCCTCAGCAGATAACGCAGTCGGAGTTCCACCTCCTATATAGACAGTGTTCAAAACTCTGTCCTTCATAATCTCAGAGACTTCGCGGATTTCTTTCTTCAAAGCATCCAGATATTTCTGGACTTTTCCTGTATAAGACGCTCTCGCGTAAGAAGGAAAAGAACAATAAAGACAGGTTGTCGGACAGAAAGGTATACCTATATAAATACTGTAGCCCAAATGGGCGTCCCTAATCCCGCGCTTCGCGGTCACTAAAGTCTTCAACTTTGAAAGCAAAGTTATCTCACGTGAGGCAATCTCTACACTAAGGTCGATTTTTTCCTGTGAAGCGAGATAAGTCTCTTTCATAAAGGAACGGACGTCTTCATCCGTCTGCCCTTCTGAAAGCATAGTCAATGCAATCTTCGTAGGGCGAATTCCCGTGAGAGTTCCCCATGGAAGAAGTCTATCCGTACTTTCA
>JAEEGL012676771.1_pt1 | contig 10515 bp, 7 predicted proteins | sample 9134231 | NCBI WGS metagenome assembly JAEEGL01 (sample SAMN16246548, study PRJNA631951) | gut metagenome | biome: gut microbiome; feature: rumen; material: fiber-attached | host: Bos | place: Iran: Karaj | collected 2018-10
CTATCTTGTCCAGTGTATAGACAGTGTGGTGAGAGCCACCACAGGAATGACGGCCGATATCTGGGTGGTGGATAACGCCAGCACAGACGGATCGGTGGAGTACGCACGCCGTTTCTTCCCTCAGGTTCATTACATTGAGAACAGCGAGAACGTGGGCTTTGCCCGTGCCAATAACCAAGCCATCCTCCTGTCCGCTGGTGAGTACGTCTTGCTCTTGAACCCTGATACCATCGTGAGCGAGGATGCGTTGTGCGGAGCCGTCACTTTCATGGATGCTCATCCCCAAGCCGGAGCCACGGGCACACAAATGCTGAATCGTAATGGCTCGTTCGCCTTTGAAAGCCGACGTGGGATTCCCGATCCGGCCACAGCCTTCTATAAGATAACTGGCCTGTGCTCATTGTTCCCTCGCAACCGTGTTTTCGGGCACTATTACATGCGTTATCTGGATGCATCACAACCCGCTCAGATTGAGATTATTTCTGGCGCATTCTTCCTGTTGCGGCGCACAGCTCTCGAACAAGCAGGATTGCTCTGCGAGGATTATTTCATGTATGGGGAGGATATAGACCTCAGCTATACCCTCCTGCAAAATGGTTGGCAAAACTGGTATCAGCCTTACCGCATCCTGCACTACAAGGGCGAGAGCACACAGAAGACCAGCTTCCGCTATGTTCACAGTTTCTATGATGCGATGCTCATCTTCTTCAACAAGCACTTGGCCAAGCGTTATTGGTTGGCAGCTTTGCTCATTAAGCCTACTGTAATCTTGCGTGGCTTCGTGGAGATGGGACGGCAGCAGTTGCGGCGCGTGTTCAACACATTGCGAGGCTTGATACTGACACAGCACCCGGATCGTTTGCTCTTCATCGGTACTGACGAGGCTTGGACACTCATGTCAGACATAACACGACGTGCTGGCATGACCCCCATACGCTGTACAGCATCGGCAGCAGAGGGTGGCCATTTGGTATTGCCGGACGTGGCCAGAACCTGTAACTATATCGTTTATCAAGTCGATGCGCCTGCGGTTACTTATGCCCGAATTCTGGAACTGCTGACCAAGGGACATTGTCAACAAGGCCAGTGGGCGCATCTCGGCACATTCTCCATGCAAACCCAAACAATCATTTTGCCCAATGAGATCCTTCACTAACGTGCGCCTGAGAGCCCTTGAACCAGAGGATCTCGAAATCATCTACAGCATCGAGAATGATTCCTCTTTCTGGCAGTATGGCATCGCCACCGTACCCTATTCCCGCTATGCCCTGAGACAATATATATCCACTGCACAGAATGACCTTTTCAAGGACGAACAGGTCCGACTGGTCATTGAGGTCAAAGACGCTGGCGGCCAGTGGTCTGCTGCTGGATTGGCCGATCTCTTCAACTTTTCTCCCATGCATCTGCGGGCAGAAGTGGGTATTGTCATCTTGCCTGCTTTCCAACAGCAAGGCGTTGGTACACAAGCCTTGAAGGCTCTGGAGGATTATGCCAGCCGTCTGTTTCTTCACCAACTTTATGCCATCGTGTCCACAAACAACACCCCAGCTGCCCGCTTGTTTGGGCAACTGGGATATCAGTCTTCTGCCTGTCTGCAAGATTGGTTGCGAAAGGACGATGGTTTTGAGGATGCACTTCTCTTTCAGAAGAAACTCACCGACCACCGCGGGAACTGTGACCACTATGACTCTGAGGACTGCCGCCTCCCCGGGCACCACCGCTGAAGCCACCGCCGCGAGTCATGCCTCCACCGATACTGCCACTCCTTGTTCCGCTGCTCATGCTATGGCTGCGGCCCACATTGGCCCCGCTGCTCATGCTATGACTGCGACTTTGGCCGTAACCGCTGCCCATGCTGTGGCTGCGGCCTGCGCCGGCAGCGCTGCGTCCCATCTCTGAAGAGCGATACCCTGTATCACCACCGTTGTACACCGTAGAGCGTGTGGAACTGGGATGTGTGTAGCCCTGAGAGGAACGTCCGCTCTCCAAACGGTGTCCGCCTCCCCCTTGGCGGCCTTCGCCAATGTGATAACCGCCACCGCTGCGACGGCCTTCACCAATGTGATAATCCCCACCGCTGCGACGTCCGCCACCAACGTGATAGCCTCCGCCATGATGCCCCACGGCACCGCGTTCCATTCCTCGCAGTCCGCCTGCCCAGCTGTGAGGTCTGCGGCTTCCATAATAACCAGCGGAATAGTGAAAGCGACCGTGACCTCCGCGATAGCTGAAGTAAACGTGCGGACGGCCATAGAAGAAGCGGTTCACCGCATAATATCTGTAAATGGGATAATGCCAGACACCGCGATGCCAATAGAGCGGATGCAAGAAATAGTCTGCAGCGGCAAAGATCGTGTACTGCCAGTCGAGGAGGATGTGGCGCAGGTCGGCGTTACGGTAGGCGAGGTAGTTTCCATAGGCATCATCGGCTGTTTCCACACTGAGCAGGTAATCCAAGTTAATTTCGTAGCAGTCCTCGTACTGCTGATCATTCAGGTTGAGTTCGTAGGCCATCTTGTCAGTGAGGAACAGCGCCTGACGGCGAGCCTCTTCGTAACTCATGGCAAAAATGTTTGAAAAGACCGTGAATGTAAGTGCGATAGAGAGAATCATCTTTTTCATAAGGCGTATCATTTGTTTAGGTTTGACGCTGCAAAAGTACAGCCTTTCTCTGTCGTACACAAGAGGAAAAACCTAAATACGCAGGGGATTTCCCTATCCCTGTTTTTCTTTATCGCCTGAGCACAATGAGTGGAATGTTTCCAAGTTGAGTGGCTATCTGTGAAAAGGTGCTGCCTGCCGAGCCGTAAACGCGGCAGGTTGCTGAAAGGGCGAGCATCTCTGACAAAGCGTGACAGATGCCGTCTGATGTGCTGCGGGTGGCGGCGTTGGTAGGCGTCAGCAGCCGGTCTGCACCGTAGCGCTGGATGAGCTGGTTCTTGGTGGGCTCATCGTCGGTGGCCAGGAACACACGCGTGTCTTCGTGTTGTTCCAGTTCTCTGTCTATGGCATCCATGAAGAGCTGCAAGGGTGATTCATCGATACTTTGTTGGTTGTCTGTGCGACGAATGTGACAGCCTATCGTATGGGGTGTGAAGCGTTCGCAGAGTTTGTTGGCCAACTGCTTCACGCGGGGCTGTGGCTGGAAAAGTGCTTGCAGGTCCGATGGGTCATAGGGTGCAAAATCGCGATAGGCCATCAGCAGACCTTTACCCTTGCGGAACCATGAGTCAAAGTCAAAGCCGTCGCGCTGGAGATAATAGATTTGTGGAGAGGTGATGATTCTTCTGTGCAAGAGGTGCTGTGCCAGTCTCGGTAACCATAGGTTGGCGGCACGTGCCCGTGCATAGACAACACGCTCCCAACCGTGTGCATCGCGCAGCTGAAAAGCCTCACCTGTGAGATGGGGAGTCAGGAACAGACTGTCAAAGCGGCAGGGCATTCCCCACTGATTGAGCCACAGGACGCGCAGCGGCAAGGCTGTGCGGCGTGCGGTGGCGAGGGCAGCAGCTGCCACTCTCATGCGGTTTCCCAGACCGCCCTCAAGTATGATGGTTGTGCAATCGTCCATCTCCTTTCTTTATTCTTTTATTCCTTTATGTCTTATATACTGTATGCTCTCTTGGAGAATCTTTGCACGGGCCACCCAGAGCAGTCCCACATAAAGTAATGCGGCAAGGGGTATGCGCAGGGCCATCCTCCACCAGCCGTTGTTGATGTCTGTGGTGAGCCAGCCCGTGAGGATCATCACAGCTGCCGCAAAGCAGAAGAATGGAAGGATGTCCTTGAAAGCATCGCGCCAACGGAGTCCGATGAGGTGCTTAGCCCACCACTGCCAGACAAACAGCCAGAAAATGTTCAGGATGACAAAGAAAATGACCATGGGGCGGAGGCCATAACCAAGAGCATGGATGATGATAATACCCGCCCAGATGAGGGCGCAGTTCACCAAGCCCACCACCATATTGACCGTGCTGCGTCCACGCGAAATAACAAGATTGCTGTAGAGGGTGACCAGTGGCGCAAAGGCTCCGCAGAGGCACAGGAGCTGCAGGAGCTGCGCGCTGGCGCGCCATTTCTCCCCTGTCAGACAGACAATAAAATCCTCGGCGATGAGTGCCAGCCCAAGGAGGGCAGGAAAGGAAACGAAGCAGGTGAAACGCAGTAACTTACGAAAGACTCTTGTTAATTCGTCATTCACCAGGCATAATTCACCATTGGCGGGCTCGTGATTGCCTGCACTTTCACGCAGCACAGGCTGTGCGACGCCATATATCATTCCGTTGATGGTTGAGGCGGCCATGTCGTTCCATTTGCGGGCACTGCTGTAGATACCTGCCGGATGGGCTCCGAAGAAACGGTTGAGGAGCACACCGAATGCGTTATTGTTCAGTTGCAATGCCAGGTTGTTGATGAGCAACTTGCTGGAAAAACCGAACATCCTCCAAGCCGGAAGAAGGGTGGTGCGCCACGCTCGGAATGAGAAAGGAAGACTCGGACGCCACGGAGAATAGTACCAGGACATCATTGTCATCACTGCGATATACAGTACCGACTGCACCGCCAAGCCCCAATAGGCGAACTTGAGATAAGCCAACACCACTCCTACAACGCCCGAGATGGTGATGGCGATGAGTTGCATGATGCTGGTTTGCTTGACACGCAGATGACCGAAGAGGTAGGCCCGATGTGCTGTTCCGAATCCAGCGATCACGAATCCGAGGAAGGCAAAGCGTGCCAGCGGTGTCAGAACAGGATCGTTATAGAAGTCGGCAATGAACGGTGCGGCAAAGAAGAGGATGATGTAAAGCACAAACCCCATGAGAATGTTGAACCAGAAGACGGCATTATATTCCTCGTGCGTCGGTTCCTGCTTATTGGCCAGTGCTGCCGTGAAGCCGCTCTCCTGCAGAGCTCCGGCAATATTAGAAAAGACCACCAAACCCGCTATGCGACCGTGGTCACTGGGATCCAGCAGTTTCAGCAGCAAGACCCCGAATGCCGCTCCCAGCACCTGGACCATTCCATTGGAGAAAGCCCCCCAAATGAGTCCGCTGGCCGTTTTCTCTTTAAGGGAAGACATGGTGGAAGATCACGTCAGAAGCTCCTGCGTTCTCGGCAATATACTCCCTCGCGGCTGCGGCGGCATGGTCGTAGGCTGCATGGTCGGTCAAGAGATGGTCGGCCGTCTCGGCGAAGTCCTCTGGCGTGTGAACCTCGAAACAGGCTCCTGCATCGAGGAGATGACGTGCTTCGCGGAAGTTCTGGTTGTTCGGCCCGATGAGGACGGGGATGCCATAGACCGCAGCTTCTGGAACGTTGTGGATGCCAGCACCGAAGCCTCCGCCCACCATAGCCAGTCGGCCATAGCGATAGATACTGGATAAGAGCCCGAAACAGTCAATAATCAGCACATCGGCCTCGGCCACATTGTCTTCGTTGGCTGCAGAGTAGCGCAGGACGCGCCGGTCTGAGAGAGCGGATTCGATGGCGCGGAGGTGGTCTTCGCCTATCATGTGAGGGGCGATGATGAGCTTCCTCGGCGAACACGCCGAGCAACCAGCCTTGCCCGTTGCATCCACGTTTCCCTTCTTCAGGAACCAGGGGATGAACAGTGCCTCGTCGGGGGGCCACGAGCTACCGGCCACGAAGACCTCGGCGTTCTGCGCAAAGCGCTCCACGAGCGGCAACGGCTTGGCGGCATCACGGATATCAAGCACGCGGTCGAAGCGTGTGTCGCCCACCACGGTGACATTCGTGTGACCGAGGCTGGCCAGCAGCTGTCGGCTCTGCTCGTTCTGGACAAAGAAATGAGTTACTTTGTTCAGGACTTTGGCATAACCGCGACCATACCAGCGGAAGAAAACCTGATCGGGCCGGAAGATGCTGCTGACAGAATAGACGGGAATCCCCAACTTCTTGCAGCCTTTCAGGTAGTTCTGCCAAAACTCATACTTGATCAGAAACAGGCACTCGGGCTTGACAAAATGGAAGAACAGCTGTGCGTTGGTGGGCGTGTCCAGAGGCAGATAGCAGATAACGTCGGCACCGTCCCAGTCCTTGCGCACCTCATAGCCCGATGGGGAGAAGAAGGTGAGGAGGATTTTCAGTTCAGGATGCTCTCGGCGCACGCGCTCCATGAGTGGCCGTCCCTGCTCGAACTCGCCCAAGGAGGCGGCGTGGAACCATAGGTAGCGCTCGCCCTTCTTCACTTGACGTTTGAGCTGAAAGAAGGCTTTGCGATGTCCCACGGCGAGTTTTCTCGCACGTTTGTGAAAGATGGCAGCAAAGCCAACTAAGATCATATAAAGGTATATCGCGAGACTATACAAGAGAGTAGAGGGGTTAGGGCAGTTATCACGTTAACACGGCTACGCCGTTAACACGTTAACTTGTTAGAGTTTGAGGATAATTCGTTTAATTCGTTGTTAAAGTTCAGCTGCAACTTGTTAACTTGTCAACTCGTCAACTTGTCAACTTGTCTACTCGTCAACTTGTCAACTCGTCAACTTGTCAACTCGTCAACTTTCAATTTTCAACTCGTTTAGGGTTTGTATGGCGAAGTCCATGCGACGCAGCACCTCTTCCTTTCCGAGGAAGGCCGCCAGACCATACATGTCGGGGCCCTGTCCCTCTCCTACGAGGCAGACACGCCATGCGTTCCAGGGCTTGATGCCAGACTTTTCTACCCACGGGTCCACAATGGCTTTCTGCCCCTCGACTGAGAAATCCTCAACGGTGGCCAGTACATCGCGCAACTGCTGCATCTCGGCGGCTGTGCCGGACTTCCAGTTCTTGCGTATGAACTTGTCTTCGGAGTCAAAGGCCGTGGGCGCCACAAAGAAGAAGCGGCACAAGGGCCACAGGTCACTGACAAATGAGATGTTGCGTTTGCGGGGACCCTCCTTGGTCTCATATTCTATCACCTTGGATTTCATCATGGAGACAACCGCGGCAGCACGTTCGGCTGTGGTTTCTATGCCCTGTTTCCTCAACACGTCGAGGAACGCTGGTGCCCACGCCTCATCCGGCAACTGCATCAGGTACTCGCGGTTGAACCAGAAGCCCTTGACATAGTCAAAGCGTGCCCCGTTCTTGGAGCACTTCTCCAGATTGAACAGCTTCACCATCTCGTCGAGGCTCATGATCTCCTGCTCACCGCCGGGGTTCCAGCCCAGGAGTGCCAGGAAGTTAATCACGGCAGCTGGCAGATAACCCTGCTCGCGGTAGCCGGTGCTGACTTCGCCAGTGTCGGGGTTGTGCCATTCCAGTGGGAAGACGGGGAAGCCCAGGCGGTCACCGTCACGCTTGCTGAGCTTGCCTTTGCCGTCGGGCCTCAGCAGCAGAGGCAGATGGGCAAAGCGCGGCATGGTGTCCTGCCAGCCAAAAGCGCGGTAGAGCAACACATGCAGCGGAGCCGATGGCAGCCATTCCTCGCCGCGGATGACGTGGGTGATTTTCATGAGATGGTCATCCACAATATTGGCAAGGTGGTAAGTGGGCAGCTCGTGGGTGCTCTTCCACAGCACCTTATCGTCAAGGATGGAAGAGTTGATGCACACGTCGCCACGAATCATATCCTGCACATGAACGTCCTCGCCCGGTTCGATGAGGAAGCGCACCACGTAGGGCTCGCCGGCGGCAATGAGGCGCTCAGTCTCTTCCTGACCCAGCGTCAGCGAGTTGCGCATCTGGCCGCGCGTGCTGGCGTCGTACTGGAAGTTATCCACCTCGCCACGCTTGGCCGTGAGCTCCGCAGGCGTGTCAAAGGCGATGTAGGCTTTGCCCGTATCCAGTAGCTGGCGTACATATACCTTATATATATCTTTGCGCTCACTCTGCCGGTAAGGGCCATAGTCACCTCCGAAACCCACACCCTCATCAAACGGAATGCCCAACCATCTGAAGGACTCGAGAATGTATTCCTCGGCTCCGGGTACCAGACGCGTGCGGTCTGTGTCTTCGATGCGGAAGATGAACTGTCCGCCGTGCTGGCGGGCAAAAAGGTAGTTGTACAACGCTGTACGCACGCCGCCAATATGCAGCGGACCGGTGGGAGAAGGGGCAAAACGTACCCTGACAGGAGTGCTATTCATCACAAATATTTGAAATTTTGTGCAAAAGTACGTAAAAAATACCACATAATCCCAAACTTTTATGTAATTTTGTCCTCTGTAAAGCGAAATTCACTACAATTCACTGTTCATTCAACTTTTTCAAGTAATATATCAACCAAAGATTAAACGGATTAAACGAATTTTTATGAATTCTAATGTCTATTTCACGGGGCACGGTTTTCAGCCACACGTTGCACCAGTGCCGAGTATCCACAAACAGGCGTTCCGCCCTCATTTGTGACACTCATTCATCATTTTCTTACCAGAGGACGTGAATGAGTGAGATTCTTCAAGTGTGAAGCGTCGCAAGCGCCGAGCGCGTGTAATTTGAGGCGTTATCAACCGTTCTGCTTTCAATTGTCAATTTTCAAACAAACAACGTTTAGGCGTTTCAACCATTCAACTTTCAATGAGCCGATATAACAAACCCGTTGACATCACTTGGCGCAGTATCCTGCTGCAATCCGGCGTCATCATTGCTTTTGTGTTCGTCATTGTTTCGTTCATGCCAAAGGACGGCCGGGCCATCCTGCACTATGACGTGGGGCGGCCGTGGCCCTACAGCCAATTCATTGCCCCGTTCGACTTTCCCATTTTCAAGACCGAGGCACAGATGGAGCATGAGCGGGATAGTATCCACAAGCTCTATGAGCCTTACTTCGAGATTCACAATGAGGTGGAGGAACAGCAGTTCGCCCGCTTCCGCGAGACATTCAAGAATGTAGGTTCCGATGAACTGCCGCCCATCTACCGCATCTTCATCGAATCGCATCTGCGCGAGGCCTACGACCGCGGCATCATTTCCAACGATGACCAGGAGATGCTGCAACGTGACAGCACACAGGCCGTGCGCATCTTCGAGGGTATCGGCGCTGTGGCGCGTCCCGTGTCCCTGCTCTTCAGCCAGAAGACTGCCTACGAGAACATGCTGCGCGATGCAGACAGCGCAGGCATCAACCGTGCCAAGCTCAGCAAGATGAACCTCAACCACTTCATTGTCCCTAATCTGGCCTACGACGAGGAGAAAAGCGAGAGTGAGTGGAAGGCGCTGCAATCCACGCTGTCCTTCAGTTCCGGCATGGTGCTGGTGGGGCAGAGTGTCATCGACCGTGGAGAGATCGTCAGCGAGAAGACCTACCAGATTCTAAGCAGCTATGAGCGCCAACTGTCGGCACGTACCAAGGAAAACGGAAGCCCTTGGGCAGAGCTCGTCGGTCGCATCATCTATGCGGCCTCCATTACGCTGGTGACGGTCTTCTACTTCGTCCTTTTCCGCATGGATTACATCACTAATATGCGCTGCGTCACACTCTTGCTGTGCCTCACCGCCTTTTATCCGCTGCTGACATTCTTCCTCGTCAGGCACACGCTGCTGTCGGTCTATATCATTCCCTATGCCATGCTGCCCATCTTCATCCGCGTGTTCATGGACAGCCGCACAGCCTTCCTCGTACACGCATCCACCATTATGCTGTGCGCCATCTCACTGCGCTATCCCTTTGAGTTCATCACCACACAATGTGTGGCCGGCCTTGTGGCCATCTACACGCTGCGGGAGCTCTCACAACGGTCGCAGATCTTCAAGACCACCATCGCCGTCACCGCTGCATCCATCCTCTTCTACCTCAGCCTGGATCTTATCCACGGTCGCACCTTCATGTCACCAGATAGCCTCACGCGCATCGACTGGTCCATTCACAAACACCTCTTGGTCAGTGGCGTACTGCTGCTCTTTGCCTATCCGCTGATGTACCTGCTCGAACGTGTGTTCGGCTTCACATCCAATGTCACGCTGGTCGAGCTCTCCAATATCAACCACCCACTTCTGCGCACGCTCTCCGAGGTGGCACCCGGCACATTCCAGCATTCCATGCAGGTCTCTAACCTTGCTGCAGAGGTGGCCCGCAAGATAGGCGCCAAGGTGCAGCTGGTGAGAACGGGAGCACTCTATCATGACATCGGCAAGACTGTGAATCCCGCCTTCTTCACAGAGAATCAGTCGGCTGGATCAGTCAACCCGCATGACATGCTCACACCGGAGGAAAGTGCACGGATCATCATTGGTCATGTGCGGGAGGGCAACCGACTGGCAGAAATCGAACGGCTGCCACGCGTCATCCGGGAATTCATCAACACCCACCACGGCCACGGGCTCGTCACCTTCTTCTATGTCACCGCACGTAATGCGCATCCGGGTGAAGAAATATCCCCCGAACCCTTTACTTATCCCGGTCAGAACCCCAGCACACAGGAACAGGCCATTCTCATGATGGCCGATGCAGTGGAAGCCAGTGCCCGTTCGCTGAAGGAGTACACCGAAGAGAGCATTTCCGAACTGGTGAACAACATCATCGACAAGCAGGTACAGGCGGGTTACTTCACCAACTGCCCCATC
>JAEEGL012700039.1_pt1 | contig 10515 bp, 9 predicted proteins | sample 9134231 | NCBI WGS metagenome assembly JAEEGL01 (sample SAMN16246548, study PRJNA631951) | gut metagenome | biome: gut microbiome; feature: rumen; material: fiber-attached | host: Bos | place: Iran: Karaj | collected 2018-10
CCAGCGCCCGGGTGATCTCTGGTCCATACGGACACTCGGCTTCCGCGGGGAAGCTCTTCCATCCATCGCTTCCGTATCCAAAGTAACCATGAACACCAGTGATGGTGAACAAGGCACCCGGATTGTCATCGAATACGGCACAGCCACAGCTGCGGCAGCCTATCCCTGCGACCAGGGAACGGAGATTACCGTTGAAGGCCTCTTCTACCGTACTCCGGCCAGACTGAAGCACATGAAGAGCGGTTCCTATGAGAATACGCTTGTCCAGAATACGGTGCATGCTTTTGCCATGTCGCATCCTGAGATTGCATTCATCTGTACTTCAGACGGCAAGGAAGCATTCCGGACAAGCGGACAGGGCGATCTCACTGAGGTCCTGTACAAAGTCTGGGGCAGGGAAGCGGCAGAGAACCTCATAGAGATCGATGGCAAAGACTATGATTATACACTGACAGGATACGCAGTCAGATCGCAGATCAACCGCGCATCCCGCAATTATATCCATATCTTCATCAACGGCAGAATGATCCGCAGCTACCGGCTGTTCAATGCTGTAAGCGAGGGATACCGGACATCCCTGCAGGAGGGGAGGTATCCCCTGGTGGTCCTGAATGTATCCATGGATCCCCACCTGCTGGATGTCAATGTCCATCCTTCCAAGTGGGAAGTGCGCATCAGCAAGGAGAACCAGCTGGCAGAGCTGATTGCGCAGACCCTGTACAGCGCACTTCATCAGACTGTGAGCGCACCGGAAACAAAGCTCCAGGAAACGACGCACTACACAAAGCTGCGCTTCGATGAAGACCTGCCCGTAGTCCGTCCGTTCATACAGGTGCAGGAGCCGGCAGTATCCTATACCGTACACAAACCGGAGGGATTCCCGCCCATGGAAGCCATCGGCATCCTGCACGGCAGATACGGACTGTGCTCGGTGGAACAGGGACTGGCTGTGCTGGATCTCACAGCCTGCCGCAAACGCATCCACTACGAAGCGATCCTGAAGAATACAGAAACCAGGCAGGTACCGCTGCTGGTCCCTGTATCACTGCAGTGCGGCACGGATACTGTGGAACGGATCGAAGAACTGAATGACTGGGCAGAAACCGCCGGCATCCGCTTCGAACCGTTCGGCAGCGATACGGTACTTGTCCGTGAACTGCCGGAGACAATGCTCGGACTGGAGGAAGAAGTATTCCTGCAGGACCTGATCGACCGCTTCCGGGAAGAAGAAACCGGTATGCGTATGAGTGCAGAGACAGCAGCGAAGGCAGCCTGTGACCATATGGTCCTGCCTGCCCTCACACGCGAGGATCTGCAGCGTATCGCGGACGATCTGTCCCGGTGTGAGGAACCGTACTTCGGCATCTACCGGGAACCTACATTCACCATCATCGATGAAGAGTCCCTCGCAAAGGAACTGAAACGATGAAGAAAGTACTGGTAGTGGCCGGTCCCACGGCCAGCGGAAAGACAGCGTTCTCCGTACAGGCAGCGCAGGCGTTCAACGGCATCATCATCAGCGGTGATTCCGTACAGGTCTACCGTGGCTTCGACATCGGATCCGGGAAGGTCACGGAGGAAGAAAAGCAGGGCATACCGCACTATCTCATAGATGTCCTGGATCCGAAAACACCGTACAGCGCTGCGGATTTCCAGCGCGAAGCCCGGGCAGTCATAGACCGGGAAACCCACCTGCCCATCATCGCAGGCGGCACCGGCCTCTATCTCAAAGCCTGCCTCTATGACTATGCTTTCCACGAAGAAGACGGTCCCGCCGTGGACAGTCAGCTGGAAATCCATACAAACGAAGAACTGTACACGATGCTGAAGGAAGCGGATCCGGTACAGGCAGACAAGATCCATCCGAACAACCGCAGAAGACTGCTTAGATCATTGACGATTCTGCGCAGAACAGGACAGCGGCAGAGCGACCAGGTCGCCCTGCAGAGCCATGAACCGGTCTATGATGCATTGATTGTAGGCTGCACCATGGAACGTGCGGTACTCTATGAACGGATCAATGCCCGTGTACATACCATGGTACAGGGAGGCCTGCGGGACGAGGTCGCCTCACTGCTGGAACGGGGAGTCACCTTCGATGATCCGCCTATGAAGGGCATCGGCTACAAAGAGTGGAGACCGTACTTTGACGGAGAATGCAGCATCCAGGAGACAGAAGACCTGATTGCCAGGCATTCCCGCCAGTACGCAAAGAAACAGTATACATGGTTCAATCACCAGATGCCTGTGCACTGGTTTGATGCAACAAGCAGCGAAGACAAGAAACGCATTATGGAGGTAATCCGCACATGGCTGGAACAGTAAACAATTCAAAACGCATCCGTGCAAAATTCAGAAGAAGCGCCTTCCTTTGGGCAGCCCTGCTCGGTGTACTGGCGGGCATCGTGACCGCTCTGCTCGCCCACGGCCTGTTCTTCGGCAGGGTTCTCGTCCGGGCGACGGCGCTCATCACAATTGCTGCATTTGCACTCTCATTGATCTTCTGCCTGCTCCTTGCCCGCTCCCGGGCAAGCCGGATCCTGAAGCAGGTCACCGACCGTGCTTCGTTCGACAGCGACCGGCTGTCCGAAGCCGGCCATAGCCAGTATCTGTTCTACGGCAGGGACTGGTTCGTCTGGAACAAAGGCAATCAGTTCATCATCCTGCCCCGCACAGAAATTGTCGGTGCAGAAATGTATCCCGGACAGCGGGAGGGAAACGATCTCGGCCTGCTGGTTCTGGAAAAGAAGAACGGTGAGACACTGCATCTGGCCTATGACATCGTTGAGGGAGAGGATCCTGCAGCCATGATCAGTGACTGGTGCGCAGAAACCGAGGATTTGACTTCCGGTCAAATCGAGCTATGATTATAGTTGATCCGGAAGGAGGTATTGCAATATGAGTGAATATGGATATACACAAGCTGGAAGCGAAAGCCTTCAGAACTACATACTCAAAGTATTTACAAAGATGAGCACAGGCCTCAGCCTGACAGCGGTAATCGCCTTCCTGGGCTACCGCAGTCTGGCCTCGGGCGGTGCAATGGCGTCCTTTTTCTACCGCATGCCGATGATGTCGCTGGGCATTCTGGTCGTACAGCTGATTCTGTGCGTACTGCTGACAGCGAAGCTGGCAACCATGAGCACAGCCATGGCCGAAACGATGTTCTATGTCTATGCGGTACTGACCGGCGTGACCTTCAGTGTCCTGCCGTATGTCTACGGTGCCGGCAATGTATTCGCTGCGTTCATCTACACAGCCGTGATGTTCGTGTGCTGCACGATCATCGGGCATACAACACGGACGGATATGACGAGGTTCTCCGGAATCTTCATGGGCGGTCTGATCGCCCTGATCGTATGCACGGTGCTGAGCTTCTTCATCCCGGCCCTGCGCGACAACATCGTCATCAACTACCTTGCTGTGTTCCTGTTCATGGGCCTGACGGTCTATGACATGCAGCGCATCAAGCAGTTCTACTACGGCACGGTTCCGGGACAGCAGATCCGGGAGAACCTGGCTGTATACGGAGCGTTCGAACTGTATCTGGACTTCCTGAACCTGTTCCTGCGGATTCTGCAGATCATGTCCAGAAGCAGAAGGCGTTAAACAATACCGGTTCATACCGGTATTTTTGAGGATTGTATGGCTGAATACCGAACCATTGACTACCGCTGTCCCTACTGCGGACATACCTACAGCGTCAGAATGTATGATGTCATAGACGCTGATTCCGAGCCGGACCTGAAGGAGCGCTGCCGTTCCGGAGATATCTTTCATGTGTCCTGTCCGCACTGCCGCAGAGAGTACATGATCCAGTATCCACTGCTGTACATTGACCGCGGCCTGCGCTTCGCTCTGCTGGTGAGCGAGAAGGAAACAGCTCCGCTGGGACAGCTGGGCAGACCCCTGGCAGAACAGGGATACCGCCTGCGCAGATGCACATCCCTGCAGGAATTCACGGAAAAGATCGCCGTCTTTGAAGACGGCATGGATGACATCATGGTGGAGCTGGCCAAGTATGATACCTTCATTGAGTACGTAGACAACCGGAAGGGAACCCCGGAGGATATCACTTCCATCGAATACCAGCGTACTGAGAATGAAGTCATGAAGATCAATGTCCGGGCAGACGACAAAAGCATGTCCTTCCTCATTCCGGTATCCATGATGCAGGAAGAAATGGACGCATCACCGGATCTCTACCGGGTACGGGAGGAGGACTTCCCGGTTGTGGACAGCGCCTGGGTGATTTCCCTGTTTGCACCGGAAGACGGGACAGCGTGAGTTTTTCCGTCCCGGACAGGAAACTGTGCTACAATAGCACTGTAAACCGATGATTGAGGAGAGTAACCGGAATACGGAAGGATCAGAGAGCAGCCGGCGGTGGAAAGGCTGCATGGATGATTCCGGTGAATGGGCTTATGAGGGCAGTCCGAAAGGGAACGAGTAGGCGCTGACGGGTTTCCGGCCGTTATCCGGAACATGCATGATGGTGCATTGTCCAAAAGGTGGCATAACAGATACTTCTGTCCTTTTCGGACAGAAGTATTTTTCATGGAGGGAATATGGAAAAAATCATACTGACAGGGGACCGCCCGACCGGAAGGCTGCATATCGGCCATTATGTCGGCTCACTGAGAGGACGCGTACAGCTGCAGAACAGCGGTGAGTACGACAAAGTATTCATTATGATCGCCGATGCGCAGGCACTGACGGACAACTTCGACAATCCGGACAAGGTACGCTCCAACATTCTGCAGGTAACGCTGGACTATCTGTCCTGCGGCATTGACCCGAAGAAGACGCATGTATTCATCCAGTCCCAGATTCCGGAGCTGCCGGAACTGACGCAGTTCTATCTGAACCTGGTGACGGTATCCCGTCTGGAACGGAATCCTACGATCAAGTCGGAGATCCAGATGAGAGGATTCGACCGGGCAATCCCGGCCGGATTCCTATGCTATCCGGTCAGCCAGGCTGCGGATATCACCTTCTGCAAAGCGACGACAGTACCGGTCGGCGAAGACCAGATTCCGATGCTGGAGCAGGCAAGGGAGATTGTACGTACATTCAACCGGATCTACGGAGAAACACTGGTGGAACCGGAAATCCTTCTGCCGGACAATGAAGCGAGCCTGCGCCTGCCGGGAACGGACGGCAAGGCAAAGATGTCCAAGTCCCTGGGCAACTGCATCTATCTCTCGGATGAACCGGAAGCGATCAAGGAAAAGATCATGACGATGTATACCGATCCGCTGCATGTCCGTGTCAGTGATCCGGGGCATATTGAAGGAAACACGGTATTCACTTATCTGGACGCTTTCTGCCGGCCGGGTGACTTTGAACGCTTCCTGCCGGAATACTCCGGTCTGGATGAACTGAAGGATCACTATCAGAAGGGCGGACTCGGAGATGTCAAGGTCAAGCGTTTCCTGAATGCGATCATGCAGGATACGCTGGGAGAGATCCGCACACGCCGCAGGGAGTATGAGAAGGACCTCGACTATGTCTATGATGTCCTGGTGGAAGGCACAAAGGTGGCCAGGGAAGCCGGAAAAGAGACCATGGCGGATGTCAAGCGGGCGATGAAGATCGACTACTTCGACAATACCGACTGGCTGAAGCTGTAAGTATGGAGATCAGGAAGACCAGGCCGGAGGATGTGGATGCCGCGGCGGCCATCTACGACCAGGCCAGAGCCTATATGAAAGCCCGGGGTGTACGCCAGTGGCAATGGGGATATCCCGTGCGGGAAACCGTACTCAGCGACATCGAGGACGGGAAAGGATATGTTGTGACCGACAGCGGACGGGTCATCGGTGTGTGCTATATCACCGAGGCACCGGAACCGACCTATGAAGTCATTGAAAACGGTGAATGGCTGAACGATGATCCGTATGTCAGCATCCACCGTACGGCTGTAGCCAACGACTGCAAAGGCAAAGGTGCAGGGAACCTGTTCTTTGAAGAAGCAGAACGCTATGCGCGCAGGATCGGATACCGCAGTCTGCGGGTGGATACCCATCCGGACAATCTCTCCATGCAGAGGCTGATCGAAAAGAACGGATTCACAGCCTGCGGTACCATCTACATACCGAGTGAAGAGAACGGTCCGCGCATTGCGTACCAGAAGATCATTGAAGACTGAAAAAGTGAGGAACCTGGGTTCCTCACTTTCAGTAGGTCAAACCTTTTGTCTGCAGTTTCTGCCGTTTCAGCATCGCTCTGCCTGCCAGGAACATGACCGTATAGATCAGCACCATAACACCGGCCCAGCCGAAATTGGCCAGTGTACTGCCGTTCTCCAGCAGGGAGTAGTAGATGGGCGATGTCAGCATACTGACGATGGACATCAGGGCAAAGCCCATGGAAAAGTCGTTCAGGGCAGGGGAGCTGTAGTCCGGATCACAGATCTTAAGCAGCATCATGCCGTTGATGGTTACACCTGTATTGACGCCCCAGCTCATGATTGCCCGTTCAAACGGATAGTCCTGTTTCCCGAAGCACCAGCGGTAGAGCGGGAAGCACAGGAAATAGGTCATTACAAAGCCGATCAGGGAAATGATCAGGATCGGTACAAGGTAGACAGCGACCGCCTTGATGGGCATGGAAGCAATGGCAGCCGTGATGGCAAAGTCGGACATGGAGCCGACAATCCGGGCTCTGACCCGGGTATCTATCAACCAGTTCAGCTTCAGTTTCTTCAATATCCCGTTTACAGCGTACATGAGCAGCAGGGCATAGAACCAGACCGGGATCGATGTCAGTCCGGGTATGTTCCACTGCCGTATCAGCGCCAGCAGCCGGTAGGCCAGTGCACTGACACCGAGAATGATGCCGAGATGCACGGTTATGGTCTCAATGGAAGAAGAATCCGTCGTCTGTCTGCCGAAACTGCGCTGTTCTTCTGTATTCCTGGTGAATCCGTAGGAAACAGCAGCAGGTATGTCCGAAGGCTGCTCCAGGATCATCGTGTCTCCTCTGCGGGAAGCCCGGTTGATGAAGAAGATGCCCAGCAGCATACCGCCGATCAGTCCGATGGTTGCGTAGGTCGTCGCAATGCCCTGGGATGTTTCCCAGTAGTCCAGTCCGTATCCCTGAAGGATCGCTCCCCAGCCGGCAGCGGTCCCGTGTCCGCCGGCAAAGCCCTGGGACATTTCCATCCCGAAGATCCGGTAGAGATGCAGGGAAGGAAAGAATGAAGCAGCAGCCAGGGTGAAGCCCAGCCCTGCCAGTGTCTGCATGCAGCTGGCGGCACTGAACAGCCCGCAGGAAACCAGTACCTTGGGCAGGTTTTCCCTGAGGCCGGGGCTCTTTTCATTCAACCCTTTTCCTAAGGGGACAGAGGCAAAGATCGGTACAATCAGAATGCTCGGAAGAAGGGACCAAAGAGAGACGGAGGATCCGGAAATCAAGGATCTTTCTCCCCATATATTCGGTCCGATCAGCATGGCCAGGAATCCGCCGATGACGGATGCCGGCAGCAGCATCTTCCGGAAGAAGGGAACTTTGGCTCTGAGGAACATTCCGATCAGAAGGAATCCGCCCAGCAGAGCACACTGCATCAACAGCTCCTGCAGCAGGCCTGATGTCATATACATCACCCCTTTCCCGTACAGTGCAATTGTATACGCTCTTGTTTTCCTGTTTCAAGACGGCAGGAAAACAAACGGTTAAAAGAACAGGAGAGTCCGGTACAAAAGGCATTCCGGCAGGGAGTGGAAGAGTGGTTCAGGCGTACAGTCAGACAAAACAGCTGCATCTGCAGCTGTTTCTGTTTATTCCTCGCTTTTGATCTGGTCCGGATATTTCCACTTCCGGAAGTCTTCCGGTGTGAACAGCCTGCAGTCCTGCCCGTTGTTCAGCGTAAGGATTGTATAGTAGATCTTGGCCAGTTCTTCAATGTAGTCGGCGTTTTCATAGGCTTCGTTCAGGTCCCCGCCGACTGCGATGGTACCATGCCGTTCCATCAGTACAAGGTCCGACCGCTTGACGGTTTCCGCAACACTGCGGGCAAGGTCCATGGTACCGGGCAGTGCGTACGGAGCGACAGGAATCACACCGTTGTCAAGATGGAAGACGAACAGTTCGAAGATGAAGGACGGGATCGGCCGGTTGAGGCAGGCAAAGGCACTTGCCATGGCTGAATGGGTATGAACAATCGCCCGGATATCCGGTCTTTCCTTGTAGCACTCAATATGCATCAACGTCTCACTGGAAGGTCTGCCTCCCTCGATGCAGTTCAGATCAAAATCAACCACACAGACCTGATCGGGTGTCAGATAATCCCGGTCGACACCGGAAGGGGTGATGCATACGAGACCGGTTTCCGGATCCAGGGCAGAGACATTTCCCGCCTTGTGCTTGCACAGGCCGGAATTCTGCGCTTTCCTGGCAATGCGGACGACTTCGGCTTTCAGTTCTTCAAGCATTATTGAACCTCCTTGTTCAGTTCTTCATTCTTCATGAGGACTTTTGCAGCAGTTGTAACATCGGTGATCAGTACATTGGGGATCCTTCCCCTTAAGGCACCGAGGATCGAAGAAACCTTGTAGTCGCCGACGGCTACGGCAACCGTCATCGGATTCTGCTTGACCTTGTCCATCGGCATACTGATGCACTTCTCGTTCCATTCACAGGGAACATAGTTTCCGTTGATATCGTAGTAGAGCATGCAGACACAGCCGACGGCGCCTTTTTCCTGCAGTTCCTTCGCCTGTGCTTCTGTCTGGTATTCACGGATCATCTCCGCCGTTTTAAGCCGGCTGACATCAATGCCGCCGAGCCCGGTAAGGAGCAGATCGCATTCATCCATCATCTCAATGACTCTCTTTACGTTCGGATCCTGCAGCAGCATACTGCGGGCGAACGCATTGTCCATGTACACCGGTGTATTCAGATAGTAGCCGGTACCGTGGAAGGTCGTTGCCAGGCTGTTGATGATCTCACGGGATTCGATGGCCTGCTGGGCGTTGGATACGGTGCCGATCAGCTGGACGACATCAAGCTGGCAGTTATGGATCGGCCGGATCTTCCGGCTGGTTCTGTCCGACGCGTTGCCGCTGCCCAGGCCGATGCGCATTTTTCCTTTCAGCAGGTTGGAAATGTAGATCGACGCAAAGTCCGTAACAGCGTTCAGTGTCTGGTCGTAGGTATCGTCTTCAAAATTGGTGATGATGACAGCGTCCTTCAGACCGAAGTTCCGGCAGAATACTTCCTCAATGGCAGCGACCCGGTCCCGGACATGCTTGACCTCAATGTCTACGATGCCGATCTCCCTTGCCCGGGTCAGAAGCCTGGATACTTTCGAACGTGAGAAATACAGGCGCCTGGCTATGTCAGCCTGCATCATGTTCTGGTTGTAGTACATGTCTGCGACCTGTGAAAGGAACGCATACTCCTGAAGATCTCTCTGATTGTTCGAAAGCGCTGCGGATTCTACGATATTAAGATCATTGTCTGCCATTTTCAGTTGCCTCATCATTCAGTTCGGTATCATTTGCCCGGCATTGTTTATCACCCTGCCGATCATAGCGATAGGTGCAGTGTGCAGACCCGGAGCAGGCTGAAGGGAGAATCCTTGATTTATTGAAATCATAGCACAGGAATTGAGACATTTGCACATAATTTCACGCAGAATAGGTTTCAGTGGAATTTCAGGTGTGAAAACGGCCGGTTTGTCGTGTAAAACAGTGAACATTTGTGCATAATTCGTAAAATCGTTGACCGACCAAAACGGTTTACTATAGTATGAAGCCATAGGAGATGTAAGCGTATTCAACGCTTATACGGAAGGGAAAGACAAATGAAGAAATTTGCAAAGATCCTTGTTAGCTCTCTTCTCGCAGTTACACTGGCTGCGTGCGGTTCTGCTAACGCTGACAACAGTTCCGATGATTCCGGAACAGATGCAACATCCACAGGCGGAGTCGGTTTCGTAGAGAGGACAAAGAATCCTTACGAAGATGAAATGAGATTCGCGTGGATCCCGACAAACGCTACAGAAGCGAACGCTACTGCCTGGGGCAACGGTATTCGTGAAGAGCTGAGCTACTGGCCGAACACAACACTGAACGTATTCGATCCTGAGCGCAGTGCTGAACAGCAGGCGAAGATCGTTTCCGACCTGGTTGCACAGGGCTATGATGGAATCTTCCTGCAGACAATCAACCCGGATGTTGTCTCCGCTTCAGTCCGTGAAGCTGAGGAAGCAGGCATTCCGGTCGTCTGCATCAACATGGGTGTAACGGATCCGCATGCTGCACTGGTTTCCATGACCGACTTCGAGGCTGGTCAGGTTATCGCCCGCCGCATCGGTGACGCTCTCGGCGGAGAAGGCAACGTTGTTATCATCGAAGCAACAGTCGGTGCTGTCCGCGGTGTCAGACTGCAGGATGGCTTCATGTCCGTTATGCAGGCTGAATATCCGAACATCAAGATCCTGGATTCCCAGCCGGCTGACTGGAACATGGAAAAGGCTCAGAACCTGATGAATGACTATCTGACAAAGTA
>JAEEGL012754802.1_pt1 | contig 10515 bp, 7 predicted proteins | sample 9134231 | NCBI WGS metagenome assembly JAEEGL01 (sample SAMN16246548, study PRJNA631951) | gut metagenome | biome: gut microbiome; feature: rumen; material: fiber-attached | host: Bos | place: Iran: Karaj | collected 2018-10
AATCAGCTATCAAGACGTGTCTTTCCGTTATGAAAAAGACGACGTTTTGAAGGACATCAACCTTAAGATTCCCAAAGGCAAAGTCATCGCCTTGGTAGGCGAAAGCGGCGGCGGCAAATCGACGCTGGCTGACCTTCTACCACGTTTTTATGATGTATGTGAAGGACAAATCCTGGTTGATGGGAATGACATCCGCGATTATAAAATCAGTGATTTGCGAGGCTTAATGGGTATCGTCACGCAAGAGAGCATTCTCTTCAACGACACTGTATTCAACAACATTGCTTTCGGCATGGAAAACGTGTCGAAGGATGCCGTCATCGAAGCCGCTAAGGTAGCCAATGCCCATGATTTCATCATGGAGATGGAACACGGCTACGACACCAACATCGGCGACCGCGGCATGAACCTCTCTGGAGGACAGCGCCAACGACTGAGCATCGCACGAGCTGTGCTGAAGAATCCACCTATTTTAATATTAGATGAGGCCACCTCATCACTCGACACTGAGAGCGAGCGTCTGGTACAAGATGCATTATCAAAGGTGATGAGCCAACGCACTTCTATCGTCATCGCCCACCGTCTCTCGACGGTCAAGGACGCCGACGAAATCATCGTGATGGACGAAGGGAGGATAGTCGAACGCGGCAGGCACGAGGAGCTCCTCGCCCTCGACGGCTACTACAAGAAACTCCATGACATGCAGGCCCTTTAGAGAATGGCGAGCAAGAGGATAATAATCGCGAGGGTAGGTTTCCTTCTGTATATGGCAGCCCTGTGCTGGCTGTGCTTCGGCAACTTCAGCAGCCTTCCGAGCGTCAGCAAGTCCTTCTTCGGAATCGAGACCGACAAGCTGGTCCATTTCATGATGTTCCTCCCCTTCCCCTTCCTGATGTTCGCATCCTTCGACGTCCTGCCCTGCAAGAGGTGGAAATACGGCTTCTTCATAGTGCTGTCGTTCGCCCTGGGATGCGCGACCGGTGCCGCCACCGAGTTCATACAGGGAATGACCCCTACGCGCGTCCCCGACATACGGGATTTCTACGCCGACGTGGCCGGCTGCATCACCAGCACGGTCCTGACCTTCTTCATATTCCTCCGGCATGCGAAATAAGGCGCTGATAATCACGCTTCTGCTGACCATCCTCCCCTGCGGGGCCCAGGATAAGGAAGATTTCAAACCGGCAGCCGACTCCCTGGCGGTCCTCCTCAAGGAAAGAACGGGCGTGAGCTCCACTCTGGCCCTGGACAAGCTCCTTAAACGCGGCAACAAGCTGGATCTCTATTTCAAGCGCGAACTCTCCGATTACCCATGGCGGGAAGCCGACATAAAATGGTTCCGCCGGCAGGTCGAGGCCCTCTTCCCTGAAAGCTGGGCCGGATGGAATCTCGGCGGAGTCTACTGCCGCCGCACCGCCCTCGAAGAGCTGAAGGTCCGCCCCCTGGGCAATGACGGAAAGGCAGTTCCCTCGCCGTTCAAGGTCGAACGCAAACCCCACGCCCGCCTCGTCACCAGAATCGGCGAGCCGGCGTATTCCAAGGGCCTTGACGGGCGGCACATCGCCCTTTGGCAGAGCCACGGCCGTTATTTCAACGCCAGGGAAGGCCGCTGGATGTGGCAGCGCGCCCAGCTCTGGCGCACCGTCGAAGACATGTACACCCAGAGCTACGTACTCCCCTTCCTCATCCCCATGCTCGAAAGGTCCGGGGCGTGCGTGATGACTCCCCGTGAACGGGACACGCAGACGGACGAGGCCGTAGCCGACAACGACCCTTCATTCAGCGCCCGCGCGGAACACACCCGCAGGAAGGGTTCATACCGCGAGAGCGGTCCATGGGAGGACGCCGGGGCCGGGTTCGCCGACAAGAAAGAATTCTACCTCCTCGAGGAAAACCCCTTCGAGATGGGCACTGCCCGCAAGGTGCCGTGCACGCCTTCCGCTGCCGGAAAGGCCAGGGCCGTCTGGACCGCCGATTTCCCGACAAGGGGCAGCTACGCCGTCTACGTTTCCTACGCCAGCCTGCCTGAGAGCAGCTCGTGCGCCCATTACAGCGTCGAGCACCTCGGCGGCCGCAGCGAATTCGTCGTGGACCAGAAGATGGGCGGAGGCACATGGATATATCTCGGCACCTTCGAATTCGAGGGGAAGGGCACAGTCACCCTCGACAACGGCACACCCAAGGGCTTCCGCTACGAAAGCAGCAGCGTCGTCAGCGCTGACGCGGTGCGTTTCGGCGGCGGCTACGGCAAGGTCGCGCGGGGCCGGGACGAGGATGATCCGTCCACATGGACCAACTCCGGGCTGCCTGCGTACGCCGAAGGGGCCCTGTACTCCGAACGCTGGTATGGTGCGCCCGAGACGGTATGGACGGAATGGGAGAGCGACTACGTCCGCGACTACGCCTCCCGCGGAGCGTGGGTACGCTGGCTCAAGGACGACAAGGCCGTACCCTTCGACCTTTCGCTCGCGTTCCACACGGACGCCGGAGTGACCCCGAACGACAGCATCGTCGGCACACTTTCGATATATACGCTTATGTGCGACGGGCACCGCAGCAACACCGACGGCACCGACCGAATGGCATGCCGCCTGCTGGCCGACCGCGTGCAGAGCCAGATCGTCCGGGACCTTCGCGAAGGCTGGAACCCGGAGTGGTCCCGCCGGCAGGTCTGGGACCGTTCCTACAGCGAATCACGCACTACCGACGTTCCAGCCATGCTGCTGGAACTGCTCTCGCACCAGAATTTCGGGGACATGAAATACGGCCTCGACCCGGCCTTCCGCTTCGACGTCTGCCGCTCGGTCTACAAGGGCGTGCTGAAATTCCTCGGCGAGCTTTACTCGGTGCCATACGTGGTACAGCCCCTGCCCGTCAAGGCCTTCTCGGCCGTTTTCGGAGACAAGGGACAGGTCGTACTGGGCTGGGAGCCGACCACGGATCCGCTTGAGCCGACCGCGGTCCCGAAGACCTATATAGTATATACGCGCATGGACGGAGGGGCATTCGACGAGGGACGCAGGGTAAGCGGGACGCATCTGGAAGTACCCGTATCGGCAGGCCATCTGTACGAGTTCATGGTGGAGGCCGAGAATGAAGGCGGCAGAAGCTTCCCCTCCGAGATCCTGGCAGCAGGCATACCGGAGGGCGAGACGAGCGGTCCCGAGGTCCTGGTGGTCAACAACTTCACCCGCGTTTCCGGACCTACCTGGTTCGACACTCCCGTCTGGGCCGGCTTTGATTCCGCGCTCGACGGCGGCGTGCCCTGGGGCAGCGACATAAGCTACATCGGAGAAGTCTATCAGGCACGCCGTGAACTGGGCTGGAAGACGGACTACGACCCCGGATTCGGGGCTTGCGGTTCCGAGTATGCAGGCAAGAAAGTGGCCGGCAACACTTTCGATTTTGTAACATCTCACGGAAAGGCCCTGATGGCCCTGGGACGGCCTTTCTGCTCCCAGGGCGCGGAAGCTTTCGAGGGTTCCGACAGGCAGTGGGACGCCGTCGACCTGATTTGCGGCAAGCAGACCCGCACCGCCCTCGGAAACCGCTCGTTCGAAGTATATCCAGAAAGCCTCCAGGATGCCCTCAGAAGGCATGTTTCAGGCGGAGGAAACATAATTGTTTCAGGAGCCAATATCGCCACCGACGCGTTCGACCGCATTTTCCCCGTCGAGGTGGAAGACGAGGTCCGGGAGAAGACCGGGGATTTCGTGCGGGAGGTGCTGGGATTCTCCCATCAGAGCAGTTTCGGGGCCCGCGCAGGGAAGGTTCTGCTTCCCGACGGGGAGGCCTCGCTCTGGCATGAAGCCAATCCCGAGCACTACCACGTCGAAAGGTGCGACGCCCTCACTCCCGTCTCTCCCTACAAGGCCGAGGTCATCGCGCACTACCCCGAGGACTGGTCGTCCGCTGCCCTGCTTTTCCGCGGGGAAGGCTGGCGCACTGCCTGCTTCGGTTTCCCGCTGGAAACACTCCAGGACCCTTCCAGGATGCAGGCGCTACTTGCTCGCTCTCTCGAATTCTTCAACAATAAATGATATGGCTAAGAATCTAATGGACAATCCCTTCTACGCGAAGGCAATGGAATTCCTCCAGGACACCGACCTCTTCGACCTGGAGCCCGGCAAGCACGTCATCGACGGCGACAACCTCTGGGTGAACATCGTGGACAGCAAGCTCAAGACCCCTCAGGAGGCGCGTCTCGAGGTGCATGACAAGTACATCGACATCCAGATTCCCCTCTCGAAGGAAGAGACCTTCGGAGTGAAACCCCGCAGCGAATGTTCCCAGCCCGTCGGTGAGATGGATACCGTCAAGGACATCCTCTTCTTCGCGGATCCAGTAGAGGATACCGTCACCGTCAAGGCCGGAGGCGTCATCACCTTCGAACCCGACACCGCCCACGCCCCTCTTATCGGCGAAGGCACCATCCACAAGGCCATCTTCAAGGTAAAGGTGGTGTAGGGTTGCCGTGGCGCCGGACTCGCGCCTGGTTACGTGGGGTTTGTCCCCGTTTCTGGTTTTGTTCTGTTTGGCGGGAGCACAGTAGCGCATAACCGGCCGGAAAGTGGAAGCCCGCCCGTGGCGCTTAACTATCGCATAACCGGCCGGGAAGTGGAAGCCCGCTCGTGGCGCTTAACTATCTATAAACCAGTCTTTTAAGCAATCTCCGTCCTCCTTTTTCGGGGGACGGATGTGCGTTAAGTTGTTGATAATCATGCGGATAGCCGCCACGGCTTTTGTGCCGTCAGGCAGGTCCGGAGTTCCAGACGCGGAGGGGCCTCCCGACCGACTGGGTTAAGGCTTTCAGGCTAGTTGCTGCAGGAAGGACCGTAGCCCACGGCGCAGATGCAGGTTCCTTTCAAGCTCGGCGTCGGTGGCGCCCTTTGCACGGGTCAGACCGCCGCAGACATCTATGCCCAGCACCCGCCGCCCGGCAGCCGCGTCCTCTATCGCCTTCAGCAACTCCCCAAACCGCATTTCCCCCTGGTCCCAGTCAGTCACGAACTCTTCCCTCGACAGGATATCGAGATCGATCGACAGATACACCGGCAACCCTTCCGGGGTATTGCGGGCGTCGGGGTCCCCGCTGGAAAAACTGTGGCCGCCCGTGGCCACATGAACCGACGCACGAGCGAGGAAAGAGGGGACTTGTTTCCTCTTTCGAGCGAGAAGGAGGAAAAGGCCAGGGGCCTTAACTACGGGAGGGGCCCACAAGCGCAGAGCAGTGGGAGGGATGAGCCGAAGGCGAAGTTTTTCTGCGGGGACCCCGGCGCCCGCCCCTTCCGGCGTTGTCGGATACATGCCTTTTATGGTCCGGAACTCCGGCAGACTTTCCCGGCACCAGGCAACCCAGCTGCCACAACTCAGGAGCCCCGAATCCCCGAACGCAGGAGCCTGATCGTCGGGGTGATTGTCGAAAAGAACGAGGTCGAACGGCTCCCCGATACGTTCCAGGAACAGCGCAGTCAAGTAATGGTAGTCGCCCGTATCGATCCAATGAATGGTATCAAGGGGGACTTTCGCAAGCCGGCGACGCAGCTCTTCCAACGCATCATCGGAACAATAGCAGTTAGTCCCCTCTATGTCCCGGCAGTCGAGGACTGCCTGAGATCTGAACCCCCTGCACCCCCTGTCAGGGGGATTTTCCCGGCCATCGGCCGGTCGGCAGAAGCCGCCTGGTCGCTCCGCTCCGGCGACCACCGGAAACTGTTCATCTCCGGCAGAAAGCGACGGACCCGCCCCGGTGAGGAAACCCTCGTCCAGGAGCAGGTCCGACAGAAGTATCGCGTAATCCCGCATGGCGCAGGGACGCTTTTATTCGGCCGTGGCCGCTTCGAGCTTGCGCAGCATCGAGAACATGACGACGCCGGAAATCACGCAGAGCGCCATCAGCACGGTCCAGTTGACCCACAGCGGCACATTGTTCCAGAGCATCGAAGGAATGGAACTGAGGTAGTTGCCGATAGCGGTAGCAGCGAACCAGAGACCCATCATCAGGCCCTTGTACTTCGGAGGAGCCACCTTCGAGACGAAGGAGATGCCCATGGGGCTCAGTAGCAGCTCGGCGAAGGTCAGCACGAGATAGGTGCTGATAAGGTAGGTCGGAACCACGGGGTCGGGAGACACGCCGCCGACGTTCACGAGGTCGGACGGGGCCGGCTGACCCTTGGAAGCCGCGAGCATGATAAGGTACCCGAGGGCAGCCACGAACATGCCGAGGCCGATCTTGCGGGGTGCGGAAGGCTCCTTGCCCTTCTTCGCGAGGGCTCCGAAGATGGCCATCGAGACCGGGGTCAGGGCTACCACGAAGAACGGATTGAACTGCTGGAACTGCTGGGGAAGGATGTGCAACTCGGCAGGCATGCCGTTATAGATAAGGTATGCGCCGACCCACAGCAGGACCGTGACGAACGCGGAGATGAACTTGCCCTTGGAAGTCTCGGACTGGAAAGCGCCGAAGAGGGTGTAGATCGAAACGGCGATAAGGAACAGGGGCCAGATGTTGAAGCCTATCTTCAGAGGGCCGCTGACCGTGCTCTGGGTGTAGTCACGTGCGAAATAAGTGAGGGACGAACCGTTCTGGTGGAAGGCCATCCAGAAGAAGATCACCACCGCGAAGACGAAGACGAGGGCGACGATGCGGTCCTTGGTCTGCTTCGGGGTGAGTTCCTGCACGGGAGCGCCGGCGCCGGCCTTTGCCTGCTTGGCGTTCACGTCGGCGTGCCTGAACCAGCTGCGGCAGCCCAGATAGATGGCTATGGAGAAAATCAGCGAGATGCACGCGACCGCGAAACCGAGGTTGTAGGCAGTGGCCAGGTTGGTGATGTAGTAGTGGCTGAAATCGCCCAGGTTCATGGCTGCGACGTCGCTTCCGGGCATCGCGGCCTGCAGGTTCTGCAGGAGCGAGGTATCCTCGAGCGTGCCCCCGATGTACTGATGCGCCAGGGCGGGAATGTCGGCCTTGTAGATGAGACCGGCCTTCGCCAGGTGGCTGTTGGTCAGCGCAGTAGCTGCTGTAGGGGCGAACATCGCGCCGATGTTGATGGCCATGTAGAACAGGCTGAACGCCGAATCTCTCTTCGCCGAGTACTGCGGGTCGTCATAGAGGTTGCCCACGAGCACCTGGAGGTTACCCTTGAACAGTCCCGTACCCACGGCTATCAGCAGAAGGGCGCCGATCATGAGCGTCAGGGCGAATCCCCTGCTCGCGAAGGCGTCGGTCGGGATTGCGAGGCACATGTAGCCGGCGAACATGACGCAGACGCCGGTCACGACGCACTTGCCGAATCCTATCTTGTCGGCGAGCCAGCCGCCGATGACGGGCATGAAATAGACGGCTGCGAGGAAAATCGCATAGAACTGCCCCGCCGCAGCGGCGGAAAAGCCGAACTTCGCCTGCAGGAACAGCAGGAAGATGGCCAGCATGGTGTAGTAGCCGAACCTCTCGCCGGTATTGGCGAGAGCCAGGGCGTACAGGCCTTTAGGTTGTCCTTTGAACATATCTGTCTTGGTTTAGTATCCGGCAAAGATAGCAAAAAAAAGCTACGATTCAACGCCCGCGATGCCCTGCCTGGCAGCAGGGGCCCTGAAAGAGCGGGCAGCTGTGAACGATGCCTGTCCATAGCACGTTGTGAAGATCGTCTTTCTCATAAGCGATGTCTCATATCCCGTAAACAAAGGTACTGTTTTAATCATTTTTGGAAAAACAAGGCATTATCCTTATATTTGAAGGATTATAAAAAGACATCAGAGATGAAACGTAATTTCACATTGATATTGTCCGCCCTCCTGCTCTGTGCGGCCGCCTTCGCGCAGGAGAGCAGCGCCGTTATCTCATACGCCCTGCCTAGGACCGTGCTGACCTTCGACGTGCAGGCCACGCAGGAACTGTTCTACGCCGGGCCCTATGCCCGCTACGCCCAGAAATATCTGGGGATCCAGGCCGGCCTTGAGAACAGGACCTCGTACACCATAGGCGCCGTGAGCCTGCGTTCCAGCCAGGAGGCGGACCAGAGCAAGCGCTACACCTGCACCCTGAACGCCGGTTCCCGCCCCACCTACCTTCATCTGGTGGCCCAGGGCATGATCGCGGCGCGGCCCGAGGAAGGCGGTACCGGGAATGAATGGAGCTTCCCCTCCGGATCCCGTCAGGATTTCTCTTCAAGGGGACTTCCCTCGAACCTGACCTCCACCTCCAACACCCTCTACAGCAACACCGGAGACATGATAGTCCAGCCTAACCTGGTGGTTGAGAAGACCCTTGAGAAGAAGGCCCAGGAAGTGGCGGAGAAGATATTCAGCATCCGTGAGAACAAGTACAAGATCCTGATCGGAGACACGGACGCCACCTACAGCGGCGAGGCCATGAAAGCCACCATCGACGAGCTCACACGCATGGAGGAGAACTACCTTACCCTCTTCACGGGCTACACCGAAACCCGCTCCCAGAGCGCTTCCTTCAGCATAGTCCCCGATCCTTCGGCCCAGTCCCAGATCTATGTGGCATTCCGCCTTTCCGACAGCGAAGGACTGCTCTCGGCCGACAACGTGGCAGGCAAGCCCGTGTTCGCGGAACTCGTGCCCGAGAGCATAGCCGAGGCCCCTGCGATCGAGCCCGCCAAGAACCAGAAGCTAGAGCAGAGCATCACCTGCCGCATCCCGGCCGTATGTTCCCTGCGCCTGACCGACGGAGCCGTCACCCTGCTTCAGTCCCGCGTCCCCGTGTACCAGCTCGGAGTCGACGAGTCCTATCCGATTTACGTAAAGAAATAAGATATGAGCATCAGAAACCTCGAACCCGCAGTTGTCTGGAACAACTTCTACAAGCTGACCCGCTGCCCCCGCCCCTCAAAGCACGAGGAAATCGTGCGTAAGTTCCTTCTCGACTGGGGAAAGGAGCACAAGATAGAAACCTTCGCCGACGAGACCGGCAACGTGATAATGCGCATCCCCGCCACCCCCGGCTATGAGAACCGCAAGGGAGTGGTCCTTCAGGGACATATGGACATGGTGCCGCAGAAGAACTCCGACACCGTCCACGATTTCCTGAAAGATCCCATCGAGACCTGGATAGACGGGGAATGGGTGCGTGCGAAAGGCACCACCCTCGGCGCCGACGACGGCATGGGAGTGGCCATGGCGATGTCCGTCGTGGAGACCCCGGGCCTGAAGCACGGTCCCATCGAGATACTCGTGACCTACGACGAGGAGACCGGAATGACCGGCGCCAACGCCCTGAAGGCCGGCGTTCTGAAGGGAGATATCCTGATCAACCTCGACTCCGAGACCGAAGGCGAGCTCTACGTCGGCTGCGCCGGCGGACTGGACGGTACCGCCAGCGCGCGCTACCGCGGCAAGGCCGAACCCCGCAAGGGCTACCAGTGCTGGAGCCTCGCGGTCAAGGGCTGCCAGGGCGGCCATTCCGGCATGGACATAATCCTCTGCAGGGCCAATGCCAACAAGCTGGCTGCCAGGCTCCTGCTGCCCCTGCTGACAAAGTGCGGGGTAAAGCTCATCGACCTTGAGGGAGGCACGCTGCGCAACGCAATCCCGCGCGAGTGCTTCGCTACCGTCTATGTACCATATGCCAGGCTCCGTGCCGCAAAGGCAGCGGTCAAGCGCGTAGCAAAGGCCCTCAAGGCCGAGTATGCCGCGACAGACCCCGACCTTCAGGTCATCTTCGAACCCTACGTCTGCCCCGAAGGAGAGGTCTGCGATCCCAGGGACTGCCGCTATGTCCCCGAGGACAAGGCAGAAACCTTCGTTCGCGCCATTCTCGCCTGCCCCGACGGGGTTGAGAGGATGAGCGATTCCATGCCCGGAATGGTCGAGACCTCCAACAACATGGCCATGGTCAAGGTTTACCGCGGCGAATTCTTCGTCAAGTGCCTGATGCGCAGCTCCGTGGATAGCGCGAAAGCTGCCCTCGCCGCGAAGATGGAGAGCGTCTTCAAGCTCGCGGGCTGCAGGATGCGCTTCACCGGAGGCTACTCCGGATGGGCGCCGAACGCCGCCTCCCCCATCCTCGCCACGATGAAGAAGGTCTACAAGAAACTTTACGGTCAGGAACCCAAGGTCATGGCCATCCACGCCGGACTCGAGTGCGGAATCCTCGCCGGGGCATATCCCCATTGGGACATGGTCTCCATGGGTCCGACCCTGCTGAGCCCCCACGCCCCCGACGAGAGATGCTTCATCCCTTCCGTCGGAAAGGCATGGGAGTTCCTGAAGGCCGTGCTTGAAGCCGTTCCCGAGAAATAGCGTTATGGAAGAGGCCCTGAGAGAGAAACTGACCGCCTGGGCGGAACGCTACAACAATCCCCGGTACTTCACCGAGGACCCGATCGCGTTCCCCAAGAGATTCGCGCGCCAACTCAGCGCCGCCCAGGCTGAACTGGGATTCGAAGGGCTGGGATGGAGGCCGCGACTGCAGGACGTGGAAATCGCCGCCGTGTTCGCAGCCCATCTCGCATGGGGTCGCAGGGTGACGATAGTGAACGACTGCTGCAA
>JAEEGL014186400.1_pt1 | contig 10515 bp, 9 predicted proteins | sample 9134231 | NCBI WGS metagenome assembly JAEEGL01 (sample SAMN16246548, study PRJNA631951) | gut metagenome | biome: gut microbiome; feature: rumen; material: fiber-attached | host: Bos | place: Iran: Karaj | collected 2018-10
GATGCCATTTCTGCAACTTGCTCTCGAGTTCTAACCTGCGGTTTCAAACCTGATATACGGCATAGTTGTGCTTTCTTCGAATCCTTTCCCAGAAACGCCAATACATATTCTGCACCAAGCAACTTTGGCATTGATAACACCTTACTAATGGGCAATATATAGTTTTTTGATTTTTCAAACCACTCCCATTGCTCATCAGAACCAATTCGGCCAACAAGCACATGATGAGGTTGTTCTGCTTGGATTGCACCATTGAAGTCAACCAGCACCATTTCTTTATATGCCTGGCAAATCTCTTTATTTTCTAATTCCTCACGACGTTTAGCAGCAAGTTCAAGAAAAGATTTTTCTATATCAATGCCCAGATACTTTCTACCAAGTAACGATGCAGCGACGCCTGTTGTACCACTTCCATTAAATGGATCTAACACCCAGTCACTTTCTTTTGTGGATGCCATAATGATTCGAGCCAATAGACTCAAAGGCTTCTGTGTAGGATGCTTTCCACACGATTTTTCCCATTTTGCTACAGCTGGCATACGCCACACATCAGTCATCTGTTTGCCGTCGTTCAACTGTCGCATCAGTTCATAGTTGTAACGATGCTGTGCCTTTTTCGATTTCTTGGCCCAAATAATGTACTCTGCAGAATGCTTGAATACTCGATGAGAAACGTTATCAGGTGGATCTGTCTTATTCCACGTCACCACATTAAGAATCTTAAACCCCAGTTCAGATAACTGCTCCGCTACAGAAAAGATGTTATGGTGTGTACCGCTAATCCAAATGGTACCATTATCCTTCAACTTATCTTTACAGGCTGATAACCATTTGTGATTAAACTCATCGATATATTCTGACGAAGGCGCTTTGTCCCACGCACCTTTATCCACGCATACGACCTTACCATTACTTACACTAATACCACCATTACTCAGAAAGTAAGGAGGATCGGCAAATATCATATCAAACTTAAAGTCGAACGCATTAAGCACCGACACACAATCACCCTCAACGAGGGTAAAATCTTTATTGGTTGAACGGTAATATGGTATAATTTGCGCCATAAATTCAATTAATTTAGACTTTATTATCAAGTAAACTCATGATACCGAACCATAAATCTAGTGTATAACTTGTGAAGCGAGTCGAATCAGGAGTGAGATTATATTTTTCAATGATCTTTTTAACGTCGCCAATGGTTCTAAGTTTTTTCTTGTGACATTGATGTAGTTGCCTTGTTGTAATAATGCCGTATTTGACTAAATTATCCAATGTCGTGGATAATCCGAACAGAGGAAGTTTCCTTTGTTTAGATACAATATCGCTACACTTTGTAGTTGAATCTACAACTGAATATCTTGACTTGTCATTTGGAACATAGTCAAGTACCTGATTATTGTATTCTACAAGAAACTTTGACTTTGTGCCCCGAACTATTATTTTACGAATGAAACATTCTTTCCCGTTAAATCTTATCCGTTCTCCAACTTTGATGCCATCCAACTCACAAACATAGCGCTGTACATATTGGCTTCTATTCTCTTTTTGCACAGGAGTAGTTATTACTTTCTCCTCAAAAAGAACACTTTGCTTTGAGTGGGACTTTTTCTCTTTTAGCATCTTATGAGTTATGATTTCATAAGGAGGGTTATAACCTGATACTCTAATAGTATGGCCGTCCTCCATTTTTAACAAAATGCTCTCATAACCATTGGGAGATATTTTATAATCAATGACTCTTCCCGTTTGCTTTGAAGATTCAACTTTTATCGTGTCACCAAGCTTTACTTCTTCTGTTTTTATTCTTGATCGCTCTTTAAACCCACCTATTGTTTTCCATACTATCTGCCTTACTCTCTCACGTGTCAGAGCATATCTATCACCTATGGAGGAAAGAGTTTCTTCCTTTGCATTTATACCAAAATAAGATTGCAAAATATATCTTTCTCTCTGCCTAAGCCTTTTTAAATATTGCCCTACGAGTTCTTTATTATATTCGGTTTCAATCATTTCCTCAGTTGTATTACTGGGATTTTCATATATATCCAAATCTCTTGACAAAACCGTCAACTCTTTAAGACTATCAGGCAGTTCATTTACAAATGATATTTTTTCAAAATCCGCTTCGTTATCAATTTCAATTGCACTTACTGATGGCAAATAACCATTCTGCTGTTCATACTTTTCTTTGAATTTACGAACCTTTCGATATAATAACATTTGATTTAATGGTAATCTCACGGTATAGGGAAGAGTTGTCATTGAAAATGAAATTGCCTGAAGTATCCATGCCTTAGCAAAATGATGGAAGCTTCGAAAATGTAGGTAGTCAAAACGCTCTATAGCTCTAATCAAACCAATATTACCTTCCTGGATAAGATCTTCTAGAGGAATACCATATTTTGCATATAGAACAGCGATTCCTGCTACAAGTTTTTGGTGACTCTTTACTATTAAGTCGTAGGCTTTTTTATCACCATCTCGGTAGCGTTTGAACAACTCTAAAAGTTCATCGTCTGAATAGACACGATATTTTGATAAGTGATTCAAAAAAGATTTGAGAGCCCCACTTGTATGTCCTTGTATAAACCTTTCTGTATTTATAACTTTAGGAACAATAATTGACTCTGTCAGTTTGTCAACTTTAGGCTCTTCTATTTCTATTGCGCCCTCTTTTGCGAACCATAGGGAAGAACTATCTTGAAACCAAAAGGGAATGTTGTCAGTAGAAAACAAAATATCCGCCACATTGTATCTGTCTATTTCAAGTACCTTAGCTATTTCCTTGATTTTAAGACCATTACTATGTGAAAGCAGAGTATAGATTCTTTTGATTTCTTCCATTTTTCGAATTAATCTTTTTTCTTCATATACTCTATGATTTCCTCACACCATCCAATCAAACACTTTGTACGCCGATCTATCACTGCTTCGCCATATTCTGGGTAATGAAACCTTACTATCTCCTTACAGCTCTTAATTACTTTTCTCTTGGGATACAATGCTATTTTAGCGAATATTTGGCCTATGAATTCATGTTTGATGATTAATTCATATATACGTACTTTTGCACTTTTAGGGTCTGACATAATATCCTCGCCTAAAGGTGTTAGTTTCAGATTCTCATCTATAAGGCCCAGAAAATAGCAAGCATTGGAATAGTATGAAGCCTGTCGTAACTCAAAATTGTTGAACGATGCGATATCTGTCAAAGTACAATTTATTGTATTACCAATAAGCTTGAACGTTCTAACAACAGTTGCCAACGTATTTGCTTGAGGGAGTAGTTTCTTCATTTTTAGATATCCAATAAATCGTTTTCAACTAACATCGTATAATATTTTAGCAAGATAGTGTTTCTGTCGTTCTTGCTTTTGTCGGCAAAGTCAACACCAAGTTTCTTACACAAAATGGGGAAACCACCATTAGCATAAAATTCAAAAGCCTGATACATCTTATTACGATCAGGATCGTTTTTCGCTCTTTCTTGCAGAATTGACTGATTTCCTTCTTTTAAATAAGCCAAGAAATTGATGATTTCTTTTTCTCTGTCTTCGAAATTAATAATCTGAACAGGTTCGGCCTTATTTACAAAAGGAACGTAAGCATTATTTGCATAACCAATTAATGCCGATATTACTAAGATTTGATGATAGTCATTAAACACTCTCAAATCTCTCCAAAGATATCGCATCATATCTTCTTGATCAAGATTGCGATTAATACGGTAGGTTGTATCTATATTGATTGGCATAGTGCTTTTATTTTATATATGTTATACCTTCTTTTTCATTTTTGAGAAGCTTTGTCAAAGAGTTCACTTGGGGGGCAACATAAGGAGCTACTCCACCATAACTTTTATCGTCTGCCATCAGGATAATCTGATTAGCAAAAGTATGAATATATTCTGCTACATTTTCCAAGTTCTTACCACTTAGTTCTGTAAAGGGAGAGTCAATAAGGAATGGATAATCATGAGACACTTTCAACTTATCTGTAGCTCGGTCCTCATTTGAGTAATCCAAAATTGCTTTGGCAAAAGCGAGTGAGTTAACTTTGCTCTGGCCCGTGGATTTACCCTCGACTACCCTAAGAACGATTTTCTCATGTATCTCACTTTCTGACAAGCCTTCATCCTGCAAGGTTTTCAATTGGCCAGAATTCGTCCACGCAGTAAGCATTGCATCATATTTGCTCTTAACGTATGTTACAAGTCGATACTTTTCTTTTTTCTCATGTTGACACAAATAGATACCCCTTCCAGTATCTTCGCTTAATAGCGAATACGCTTTAGAAAGATATGCATTGATGCTCAAGAGCGATAATTCACTATTACGCTCACCAATTTTATCAATTGCTTTTTTGAAGAGATCCAATATTTCTTGTTGTGCATTCAGAATCTTTTGCTGTTCCATATTTCCAGAAACAGCTTCTAGCTCAGCTTTAGCCTCTTTAAGTCTTTTCTCTGCCATTACTTTTTCTCTTTCAAATCGTTCTTCGTCCTGCGTTAAACGTCCATGCAATTGAAGCTGCTCATCACGTTCTCTGCCTAATTCCCTTACCGTTTCAGAAGCATTCGTTACTAATGACTGAGCAATATTTGATAATTGGACTTTCAATTTTGCGAGTTCTTCTTCGTCACCCTTCATTAGGTCATATGCTTCTTTGAGCAATTTACCAGTACGTTTCTTCTCGCCCTCGAACTGATTAGCCATATACAAGAGTGTACTGCTGATATTATCTGGGGGAAGTGTTGATAACATATCAGTTAGATGTTTTTTAACATCACTACTCATCTCGCAACCACAAATACATTTGGGGCGCTTTAAAATACTCTTTACTGCCTCAACAGTTAGACCAGCAGGAATATCAATGTTTTCAATGGACTGTTTTACGTCATTAATCAATTGATCTGTCACTAACGCATATCCGTCAGATAATCTTTTGTAAAAGGCTTCTGTATTTTGCTCAAAACTCTTTTTTACTCGTTGTAAATCTTTCTCTATGCCTTTTCGTTTCTGTTCCAGTTCTTCCGCATCTTTCAGTTCAGACAATTTTGTAGAGATTTCTTCTATCTTATTATTAACTCTATCTAGATTTACGCCGACCCCGTGAAGACTGATAGTTTTCTCGTCAATCGTATCTTCTAATTCTCCAATTTCATTTATAAGCTCTTCGGCAGAGGCATTACCGGCTTGGCGGTTGATTCTCATCTTTTCTTTACGAATGTCACCATTAACATCCTTGATTTCGCCAGAACACAATTCGAAAAGTTTCTCATTGGTAACAAGTGAAATTACATTCTTGATAGTTTCTATCGATTGATCTCCAACGAGATTGAGTTTTTTCATGCGTTCACCATCGAATGTTATTCCTTCCAAAATCGATTTCGGAATTATTCTTGATAGCAATTCATCAACAACATCCTTATTTGTTTCTGGAATAGTACGTTCTCCATTTGTTTCAGTATGACTTAGTTCTACTTTTTCGTTTGAAGTTACTTTGTCATTCGATCTCCAAAAAGTTTCAGTACGTTTCATAAAATATTCCGTCCCTTTGTTGGTGAAGGACAACTCCACCCAACAGTCTACAGAATTAGCATGGCGATCAACTTCTAACTGATGATACAGAGCAGAGTTTAGCGAATAAGGTGTTTCTTCTTTCTCGCGCAAACTCTTGAAATTTAATCCATAAAGCACCCATTGGAAAGAGAATAGCATTTCTGTTTTTCCAGAGCCGTTGACTCCCATCACCAAAGATATATTCTTGTTCTTTGTCGTGTCAAACTTTACAGTTACGTCCTTAAAACAACGATAGTTGTGATATTTTATGTAGTTAATCTTCATATGGCTATTCTTTTTCAATAATACCTTTCACAATCTCCATAAGTTGTGATTTCAATTGCTTATTGTTGCCAGTTTCCTGACAAGTCTTGGCATAATTCAAGAACTTCCAAAAGCCCATCTTTTGTGCTTCTGTAAAGTGCAGTTCCTCTAGTACGTCTTCAATTGGATTCTGGTTCATACTCTTGGATTTCTGTTATTGTTACGTGATAAGTTTCTTCAATATTATTAAATGTGAGTTCATTAGCATCCTTATTCAATGCTAAACGATTGTATTCTTTAGCTCTGGCCAACTCAATCTTAAGAAGACCTTCGCAGCCATACGTTCCTGCTTCAATTGCCGGCAGTACTACCATATCATAGATATAGGCTATCGTCTTGCCGCTCTCCTTACATTTTCGAAGCACACGACCTCGTCGCTGAACGGTTTGTCTCAGAGCACTATCACTTGCCATGATGTATATCTTGTCAAGTTTGGGGACATCAACGCCTTCATCAAAGCACTTGATAGCAACCAAAGTATCAAAATATCCCTGTTCAAATTCATACAAGACCCTTTTTCGATTTAATGTTTTGCTAGTAAATTGAGACACTACCAAACCATTGTCATAAAGAGTCTTTGTAACAGAGTCGATAATATATTCACCCTCGTCATATTTTCCTTGTCCACAATAAACAACTGAATTGACAAAGTTATATCCATTTTCTGCAAGTTCTCGAAGTTTTTCAATCTTACTAGAAGCTTGCTTCAAAATCAGACTTCTTTCTCTGCGAAGTTTATCAACCACGTCCAGATCAGGTTCTTTCTTGTTCAATTCTTGAGCAAGCAGCTTACTTTTTAATTGAAACTTTTCTGTTTCCTCATTCGTAAGCCGAACAAAGATGGGATGATACTCATATTTTGAAAGGAAGTTATTCTCTATAGCATCTTCAATTCCATAATAGAACGTGTCGCCAGGAGTAAAGAACCTAACTATTGCTTCAGATTCACTTTCACTAAAACGCTGAATAGTAGCGCTAAGACCCAGTTTATATTTAGGGTTCAATCCTACTAAGGCGGACAGGTTACCCTTTGTTAGATTGTGTGCTTCGTCAACAATAATGAACAATGGTGTAATCTTGCGCAATTCAGAGCACATCTTCGAAAAGAATGTATCATATACCGCTACACATATAACATCATCATCTTCTGTAAAATAATCAATCTTCGCTTCAGAAAGTGTCTTTTCGAATGAGGTTCCGCTTCCTCCAAATAGATGAATCTTGTCATATCCTTCTTCACGTAAGGCTACCTCCCATTGAACTTGCAAATCTATCTGCGGCACACATACAACGATAAACATTTTTTCGTCCTTCTCCTTCTTAAGCCGTTTGATAGTTTTGACAGAAGTAAAAGTTTTACCTGTACCAGTTGCCATCTCATAGAAATGCTGATAACCGTTCTCGCAGAACTCCTCAATGGCTCTTTCCTGATATGGATACAGTTTTTTCTTTTTTCCACCATTTTTAGAGATAATATATGCTTCAATCGCCTCTTTTAATGAGTCACTCTTTTTGTAACATTTCAGCAATTGATTTTTAACAGCCTCTGGGAAATCAATAATTACAACAGACTCCTCTTTATTCTCCCATAAATTATTAAAATACTTAAGTTCATCTTTAATAAACTGTTCTACTTCTTCATTCTTCCATGAACAATTAACAGTTATACTTTCTTGATTATGTAAGAAAGCAGATGTTGTTTCATTTAAAGAACCATTGAAATAGGTCATGTTTTTATTCTCATCTACAAAGATGCCAAATTTCTCATGAAAAATACCTAAAGGTTGATAAGCAACTTTGATTTCTAATTTTCTTTCTGCAATCATATTGCAAATTACATCTAGCTTGCTTATCTCATCATCAGTAATATGGCACCCTAGTACGGAACGTAATAATGACTCAATTACAGTATGCTCATCGATGTTTACGCATGCATCAATTATCTTTACGTCAGACAATGAGAGATCGGGATTACAGATGAGATTAATTTTACCTTGTTTCTCTACAAAGTGAATCAAACCATCAATAGACAACGTCAAAGAGTGAAGGGAAAAGAAGCCTACAGCTCTGTACAATTCTACACTTTCTGTATAGCATGGAATATAGAAATCCCTCTCTATAGAATCTTTATGAGTTCTGTATATAGGTTTAAATGACAATCTGTTCAGCATAAACTCAATAATTTCTAATGACTACTTCGGGTTGCTTATCTCGTTTCTCTCCATTAGCATTAATGAAGCGTGGAGCCATTATTCTATCGAATTGGTAACCTTGATACAGCCCCTCAAAATATGAATCCCCGTTATCAGTTTTACTATCAGAATTACTTAACAGTATCAAGCAATTCTGAAGATCTAGCCTATCACAAAATTCTTTCAATTCCTCTTGCTGCCTGTCACCAAACGGCTCATTCGAATATTCCTTAAATGATGATGTGCCATTCAAAGGACGATAAGGTGGATCGAAATAAACTAGATTTGGATGACTCCTACTAATATTCTGTCTTACCTGCTTATAATCTCCAGGCTGTCGAATCACCAATTCAATAGAATTAAGAAGTTGGTGATCTGCCATAATTAGTTCCTCATTGCAAATAACAGGTTTCTTATAATGTCCGTAAGGAACATTGAACCTTCCTGCAGCGTTTACTCTATGTAACCCATTGAAGCATGTATGATTCAAGAATATAAATAACGCAGCCCTTTCGTCAGGATGAATGCCTTCGCTATTATAACGTTCGCGATAGCCATAAAACAAATCCTTTCTTTCGGGGAAATCTACGCTATAGTAAACATTTTCAATACTCTTCAATCTATCAATAAGTATCTGTGGCTCGTTCGTAACTAATTGATAGCAGCGGATAAGATCGGAATTTATATCATTGATAACAGCCCGCTTGATACATTTATGGTGTTGCAACATGTGGAACAGCATTGCTCCACCACCAACGAAGGGTTCTATGTAAGTTACATTTTCAAGATCGTCGAAATCAGTTGGGAGTAGTGCTTCCAACTGCTGAAGGAGATTTCCTTTTCCGCCTGCCCATTTTACGAAAGGCTTGGGCATGATGGCCTTTTTCTTTACTACCGTGTTTTGAGGCATCGGTCAGTTTATGTTCTGACTGATACCCGTTAGTCAGAGGGTTCATAGCTATTCAACGACTATATACGAAAAAACGGGGTATCCTCATCTGCCGTTCCCCATTTAGGCCGTCGGAAGCCCTCTCAAAAGAACAACAGAGTCTGAATACCCACGCTGGCCAATATACAATGCACCCAAAAGTGTGCGTGAGGGTATTAGCTACCCTCGCAGCACACTCCGGGATGTATATACAACCCGTTAGCATCCACCTCCGCTTTTGTCTTGATTTGAGATTTGAATTTCCGACGTTCAAATGGTCAAAACAAAGCATCAATGACGCTTAATCCGTAATGTCGTGTCTTAACCCACCAACCCAAAGGCGTGGGTACTGACGTTGCAAAAGTACAAAAAGTTTATGAGATTCCATCCAATTAAACAGAAAATATGCAATTTAATATGAATTTTGCTTTAAAAAGTGTGTCTATACATTACCAAATACTCCCATCTACCATTTTCAGACCTTCGTACAAGTTCACGACCTGCTTGTAGTTTAGAAACTTGACTCGATTTTCGATAGGTGAAAACATGGATACGTGCAACTTGTCTTCATATTCTTTCTTACGGCTTGAATCTGCTACAATGAAGAAACCGGCATTGAAATCCTGAAGCTCGTAAAACTTGGTTAATGAGTTCTTGATGTCAGTTGTATGTTCAACCTCGTAAAAATCGGATGGCATATTGCGTTCGTTAAACCAAATAACATCTATCGTACGTGCTCTACGCTTCAAATCATCATAAGTAAAGTCAGGTAGTTCAGTGGTATCCGTTATCTCTCCTAGCCTCTTATCAATAAAGAGCTTATTCTGATCTTGCGCTGGTACGTATGTTGTATGGTGGCGGAATTTACCGATCTCAACAAGCAATCCCTGATAGTAACCATGACTGAATTGTTCCACGCTTTTTTTGTTTCCTAGCTGTAAATCAAAATGCTGTAATACAACATCGCGCATTTCTTCTAAGGCCCAAAGACCTTGCTGTATTTTGAAAATCTTCGGGCTGTTTTGAACGATACGACGAATAGAAGCATCTGGAGTCTTTGTGCCCCATGTCGTGAAGTCCACAAGTTCGTTAAGTCTTCGTAGTGTAGCATAGCCTCCTGCATCACGAAGCACTTCAATTACTTGCTGTTCCTGGGTAATACTCCTCATTTCAATAATGCTTGCTATTTCGATTTACTCTAGGCGAAAGGCTATTGTATGTCTCAACACCGCCAGTACCTGATTTGTATATGATGGTATCAATAAAGTACAGATGGTCATCATCGTCAATGAGCAACAATGTCACTTTTTAGACTTATCAGCTGGAAAGATTAGCAAGCCGTTGCTCTCGCAAGTTCCTCAATCTACTTAAGGCCCCCTCACGTGGTAGCGGATGCGCTTTCCAATATGCAACCTTTGCCATCTTGATAGCGTTCATTTTCTTGTGATAATCGTTCAGAACTACATCCATTCATCTATTAATTAAAAATTATCGCAGCAAATATACA
>JAEEGL014331863.1_pt1 | contig 10515 bp, 8 predicted proteins | sample 9134231 | NCBI WGS metagenome assembly JAEEGL01 (sample SAMN16246548, study PRJNA631951) | gut metagenome | biome: gut microbiome; feature: rumen; material: fiber-attached | host: Bos | place: Iran: Karaj | collected 2018-10
ACAACGCCAGCTTGGTGTAAGTCGGAGCCACAGTGTGGTTCAAAAACTGGTTGATGATGGCAGTCTTGACAGCGTTGGTGTCTGTTGCAGGTTCTGGATCTGATTTACTCTTTTTGCATGAGTTGAAGCTCATTGCGAACACTGCTGAAAATGCTATCAGCAAAGTGGTTTTGATGATTTTTTTCATTGTTGTATATTTTTAATTGTTAATAATCTATTTTACAAAGAATCCGCTATACGCCACACCGACACTTACCATCGGCTCATTGTTATACTGCGCCTTCAGGAATCTTTCCGAAAACTCGGCTTTTATCACAACCTGCTTGATCGGATAATAATTCAAACCAGCTGTCACCACATGTCGTTCTGTCCAGTCGTACATGGTGATGGCACCTTCGTAAGGGATGTAGCTGTCGTAGTAGTCATAGCGTCCGAACACAAAGAGCTGGCGTTCGCCGGTTCGTCTCATGCTGTGGAAGATGTCGTAAGCCACCTCGCCTCCAACAGCCACGGCCTCCTCTCCCACCAACGAACGCGGATAAGGCGAGAAGCTCTGGTGGTTGTTGTTTTTATTATAGGTGGAAATGATGGCTGCATCGTTGAGATGCCCGTAGTCGAAGTTGCCTCTCACGACGAAACCGTGTGCCTTGTAGTCAAACTCGGCAGTGCCAATAAGGACTGTGCCTTTCACATTTTTATATTTGTCGGCCTCGTTGGTCACGATGTCGTTGTTGAACGAGTTGCCGATGTAGCCGCTCACGCCGATGTGTAGGTTCTTAATCGAGTAATTATCAATGCGTAACGCTCCAGCGAGCTTGCTTGCGACCTTAAATTCATATGGCGATGCGGCACCGTTTTTCACCCAGTTGGCGTTGTTGAACATGTTGGAGTTCAAGCCTGGGACGACCACCGCCTCGTAGCGCCATTTCCCGATTTTTCCCCAGATGCTGACGCCTGTCTCGTGCCATGTGTTAGGCATGATGGTGAACTCGCCCTCAGGACGGTAGCAGGTGAAAAACTGCGTCGGGAGGTGCGCATAGTTGGTCTGCCCGACTGGCACAATGATATGTCCCATCCTGATATTCAATGCATTACAGAACGATTTCTGAAGCCAGAACTGCTCAAGTGCAACCTCGCCGCCACGTTCAATCTCATGCTCGAACTCGCCAGTCTCCTCGGCCTCAATCTCGATGGCCACCTCGTTGCCGCCGTGCTCGAACTCGATCTCGCTACCCATCGTCCAGCCGTGACCGAAGTCATACCCGATATTGATGACCACATGCGGCAGGTCGACGCGACCGTATCCGTCGGCGTTTTTGTAACGCTCAGGATGCGAATAGCGGAACATGTTGTCGCTATAGAAAGTGCGTGTGTAGACCGCCTCGCCATAGCCTCCGATGGTTAGTCTTGATTTTGTAACTTTTTGGTTTTCAGTTCGAATCGTGTCGTTTTCAGCAGCCATCGCATTTTCCGTCAAGGAAAAAACAAAAATGGCCGTAAGTGTTAAAATTGATAAAAAAAGCCTTTTCATATTTAAAAAATAACGCGTTTATTCACGATGCGAAAATACATCATACAAACGCGCGGCCACATCCCCATTTTTGGGGATATTTTTCAAAAAAGGTAATAAAAAATAGCTATGCACCCAAAGGCATCCCTTACCAATATCATAATATTTTTGTAATCATATAAAATTTTTGTACTTTTGCATAATGTTCAAAATTTTGCAATAAAAAAACGCCGACTCATTGAGAATCAGCGTTTTGCGTGGTACCAGCGGGAGTTGAACCAGCGACACACGGATTTTCAGTCCGTTGCTCTACCAACTGAGCTATGGTACCCCTTTTTCGCGCTGCAAAAATACAACATTTTTTTATTCCCACAACATTTTTTGAAAAATATTTTTTATTTTTGCATTTTCTTTTGATTATGAACGACATTCTAACCATCGATATCGGCAATACCAAAGCGAAATACGCCGTGTTTCACGATAAAATCATCGTCGAATCCAACGTTTTTCAACCCGAAAGCGACGACCTCAAACAGCTTCTGGCAAAATATCCTTATATTAATAAAGGTATAATATCATCCGTCGGCGGAAAAACCAAAGAGTGCCTCGCACAACTCGAAAACATCAAAATGCTGGTGCTCTCAAGCGAAACCAAACTCCCTTTCGCGCTGACATACAAAAATAAAAACCAGATAGGAGCCGACCGCATCGCCCTTGTCGCCGCCGCCTACGCCGAAAAACCACACCAAAACAGCCTCGTCATCGACATCGGGACATGCATCACCTACGACATCCTCACCGACGACGACCGTCACCTCTGTGGACCGATAAGCCCCGGCATGAACCTGCGCTTCAAAGCCATGCACGAACATACCGCCCTGCTCCCACTCTGCACACCAACAACCGACGAGCTCAAAATCATCTGCGACAACACCGTCGAATGCCTCCACAGCGGCGTGCAACTCGGAGTTATACACGAAATAAAAGAATTTATCAACCTTTACTCATTGAAATTCAACGACTTAAACGTTTTCATATCAGGAGGTGACAATATTTTCTTGCAAAATAAGTTAAAATCGTGTACCTTTGCAAGTTCAAACTTTATGTTTAACGGCTTAAGATTGATTTTGGAATATAATGATATTCAATAAGTTACAAAAAATACTGATTTTAGTTGTCATGATTTTCATGACAACAAGCGGTGTTTTTGCCCAAAATGACATCTCTTCGCCGTATTCACGTTTCGGTCTCGGCTCGATGAATACCAACAAGTCGAACGCGGCCCTGCAGGCCATGGGAGGCATCGCTAACGCCATGAGCGGCAAGCATATGCTCAACAACTCCAACCCTGCCGCCTACGCCGATGTCGACTCCCTCACATTCCTCCTCGACGCCGGATTTTATATGCGCTACTCGACTTTCCGAACCGCCGACCAGATCGAAAAAGGCTCCGACGCCTCATTCGATTACTTCGACATTGGCTTCGGAATAACAAAATGGTGGAAGACAGGCCTCGGACTCACACCTCTGAGCAGCCGCGACTATGTGTCAAACGCCACATTCGACTGGATGCATCAATATAAAATTGATTATGAAGGATATGGCGGTCTGAACAAGATCTATTGGGCCAACGGCTTCAAGATATATAAAGGCCTCTCACTCGGCGTCAGAATGGATTATCTTTGGGGAAACATCATCGACCAAACGACATTGTATTTCCCAAGCGAGCCTTATTTCCTGAATGAACGCCGCACCGACAAACTCATGGTGAGCGAAGCGACATTCACGCTAGGCCTCATGTACAAACACGATTTCAAAAACGACTACCAGCTCAGCATAGGTCTCACCTACGGCATCCCAGCCAGATGGAAAGGCCATCGCGACATGTTCATACGTACGATGTACAAAGGTTATGCCCTCAACACCGAAACACCCGTCGACACCATCGTCTACACCACCATGCAACGCGTCAACATCGACTATCCGCAGAGCATCGGAACAGGTATCACCCTCAAAAAAGGCGACAGCTGGCTCATCGGCGTCGACTTCAACTGGGACAACTGGGAAGCCTTCCGCATGAACGGCGTCAGCGACTCACTGCAAAACAGCTGGAACGTCGCCATCGGCGGATGCTATACACCGTCAAACAACACCCTGTCAAGCTACTTTAGGAAGATGACTTATCGGGCCGGATTCCACTACGACCAGACGATATTCAACATCTACGGACAATCAATCAACAAATACGGAGTCACATTCGGCTTTGGAATGCCTATATTGCGCTCAATGACAATGCTCAACTTCGCCTTCGAATTCGGCAGAATGGGCACAACAAAAGGCGACCTCATCGAAGACAACTATTTCAACATCTCGTTCGGCGTGTCAATACACGACCGATGGTTCGTAAAACGAAGATATAAATAACATAAAATTATAACAAAATGAAACTCAGAAATTTTTTAATTCTCGGCGCAGTTATCTGCATGTCAACACTGGCATTTGCACAGAATAGCGAATGCGACGCTGACATCTCTGTTTACAGAGAAGCATTCAAACAATGGGACGGCAAGGCTTCAACAGCCAATCCGACAATGATTTCATCTTGGAGAAAAGTGTTCCTCACATGCCCAAGCTACAAGGAAAGAACACTCACCGACGGTGTGAAAATCGTCAATAACGCACTCGTGAGAAGCACCAAAGACGAAGCTTTGAAAGAGAAATACATCGACACCCTCGTCATGGTGTACGAAGCACGTATCCAATATTTCCCAAAGACAAAAACTGGCAACCAAGTCGGTAACATCAAAGGACGTATGGGTATCGACCTCATGGCCTACCCATCACGTATGGAACAGGCCTACTATGCCTTGAAAGAAGCTATCGAGATTGACGAAAACAACACCAACTACGCATTCATCGACGCTTATTTCACCACCATCATCAACATGGTGAAAGCCGGCAAACTCGACGAGTCTGTCATCCTCGACGAATACAGCCACCTCATGGACATCGCTGAATTCAACATCAACAGATACACCGAGGAAAACAATGAGAAACTTTTGGAAAACTTCTCACAGACCAAGGCTAACCTCGAAGGAATGGTACAGCCATACGCCAACTGCGAGGACCTCGTCCGCATCTATCAGAAGAAATATGACGCCGACCCTGAAAACGTCGAGCTTCTCAACAAGATCGCCACAGTGCTCTCAGCAAGAAACTGCGACAAGTCAGACCTTTACCTCAGCGTGGCAATCAAATTGCACCGCCTCAACCCATCACCTGAGTCAGCATATTTCATCGGCAAGAGATACCTCTCCGACCAGGAATACGCCAAGGCTACAAGCTACCTCCTCGAAGCTACAAAATCACAAGATGTGAAGTCAGCAGCACAAGCTTACAAATACCTCGCACAGATTATGCTTAAGGAAAGCAAATGGGAACAGGGCCGCGCATACGCAAGAAAAGCTATCGAACTCGACAAGACCGACGGCGAGCCTTATATGATCATCGGCTACCTCTACGCATCAAGCGGCAAGGACTGCAGCGCTAACCCACTTCAGGCAAAATCAGTGTTCTGGGCAGCTGTCGACAAATTCGAACAGGCAAAGAGAGTCGACCCGTCATTGGCTTCAAAAGCCAACGAGATGATCCGCGACTACTCGAAGATGTTCCCGACCAGCGAAGACGCGTTCTTCTACAACGTGTTTGAAGGCGACGAATACCAGATCGAATGCTGGATCAACGAGACCACAAAAGCAAGATTTTCAAATAATTGAAAAGACTGATTTATATATTATTGGGAATCAACATCATAGCACATGCTGTGATGTTGATTTCTTGTGAGAACTCGATGGAGAAAGTCAAGCAGTTCATCGAATACGACACAATCTCAGGTCTAACGGCATACGAAGTGGAGATCGTCCGCAGCGACTCAGGACGCATGACAGCCAAGCTCATCGCTCCCGTGATGCACAGCGTCAGCGAAAATGACAGCTCAATGCTTGAATTCCCCAAAGGCTTTGTGGTATATATCTTTGACGGCGACACCACTCCAACCGCAAAAATAAGCGGCGATTATGGTGTCAACTACGAACGCCGTGAACTGATGATGGCCAGACACAACGTGGTGGTCGAAAACACTGAAACTCAAGAACTTCTGGAGACCGAAAGTCTATATTGGGACCAGAAAAACCAGCGGCTTTATACCGGAAGCATGGTCAAGATATCAAGTCCCGACAAGATTGTTTTCGGCGACAGTATGACGGCCAACGAGAGCTTCACACGACGCGAGATTTTCGGCATCAGAGCCACTATCGAAATCGACGAAGATGAGTAATTGGATTATCGTCATAATAGCATTGCTGGCCTCGGCGCTCTTTTCGGGTGTCGAGATATCGTTTTTGAGCTCAAATCGTCTCAAACTCGAGCTCGACCTCAAGAAAAACCGCTTCTCAGCCAAGCTCATCACACATTTTGTGAAACATCAGTCGCAGTTTATGGGCTGCATCCTGCTCGGCAACAACATCGCCAACGTGATTTACGGCATCGCCATGGCAAAACTGCTTGAGACAGTGATTATCAGCGTGTTACCCGACGCGATAACCAACGAATTCACCATCCTGCTCTGCCAGACGATAATATCGACGCTGCTCGTGCTGTTCATCGCCGAGTTCATCCCGAAGACGCTGTTCCGCATCAACCCCAACAAGCTGATGAAGGTGATGGCTATCCCGATGATGGTATTCTACATTGTGCTTTACCCGCTGATTTTCATATATATAGGCATCTCCGAGCTTATCATACGATACATTTTCAGGATGAAAATAGATCCTGAAGACTACAAACTAAGTCCCGTCGATTTGAACGACTACCTCAAAGAATACGCCGAAAACGACGAGGAGAACGAAGACATACAGCAAGGTCTTGAATTGTTTCAAAATGCCATTGATTTTCAGACAGTTAAGCTCCGCGAATGCATGCAGCCGCGCAACGAGATCGTGGCCGTCGAGATAAAAGAGTCGATGGAAGAGGTGAAAAGCATCTTCGAGGAGACCAAGCACTCGAAACTCATTGTGTATGAAGACAATATCGACAATATAGTCGGCTATATCCATATCAACGACCTGCTGAAAAAAGCCACCAGCATCAAGAAAAAAGTCCGCCAGATTGACTTTTATCCCGAGACTTACGGAGCCCAAGACCTGCTGCAGCATCTGTCGAAAACACGCCAGAGCATTGCGGTGGTCGTCGACGAATTCGGTGGAACCGCGGGCATTATCACTATAGAAGACCTCGTGGAAGAGATTTTCGGAGAGATCGAGGACGAATACGACGAGGAAGACGACACCGAAAAGACCATCAACGAGAACGACCGTATCTTCTCGGCGAGACTGGAAATAGACTACCTAAACAAGACCTACAAATACGATTTTCCGGAGTCGGACGACTACGAAACTTTGGCGGGTTATATCATACATTATCACGAAAGTATCCCGCAAACAGGCGAAGAAATCGTCATCGGAGACTATGTTTTCAAGATCCTGAAAGCCTCCGACACCAAGCTCGAAGAAGTGGAAATCAAGAATAATCAATGAGTTAGCACATTTTTTATTAAAAATGTCAATTATATTAATAATTTTCGTAAATTTGCAGGCTAAAAAATTTGATTATAAATATTAAGAAATAAATAGAATTATGGCAGCAATTGGAAAAATCAGACAACACTATGGTATTTTAGTGATTATCATCGGTGTAGCTCTTTTAGCTTTCGTTTTGGGCGACTTGTTCAAGAGCACCAGCAAGAGAAGACAGACCGATGTGGCAGTGGTGAACGGTGATAAGATTACTTATCAGGACTATACCAACAAAGCTGAACAAAACCTTCAGTATCAGAAGAGAATGTACGGCACGCTTACCAACGACCAGACTTTCAACATCCGTCAGCAGACTCTCGACCAGATGATCCACGAAATCATCATGGATGACCAGTACAAAGCCCTCGGACTTGGTGTATCGAAGGATGAGCTCACCGACAACTTCATTGGTGAGAAACCTAACCAGTACGTGGCCAGCAACTTCCAGAAAGATGGACAGTTCGACAAAGACGGCTTGATCACCTACATCAACGATGTCGAAAGCGGCGCATACGGCGCAGAAGCCCGCATGCAGTGGAACAATTTTGTCGACGCTATCGAGGCTGATATCATGAACAGCAAATATGAAAGCCTTCTCAAACACGCTTTCTATATGCCTAAGAAACTCGCCGACCGTTACAACGACAACAAGAACCTCAAGAGAACAGCCGAGGTCTATCTGGTGCGTTACAATACAGTCGCCGACTCAACAATCGTCGTGACCGACCAGGACAAAAAGGCATACTACGAACAATACAAGACTAAATATCCTACCGATGCAACACGCGGTATCGACTATGTGGTGTTTGACGTGAAGCCATCAGAGGCCGACAGAGACAATGCAAAATCATTTGTCGAGAAGAGAAAAGACGAGTTCGCAACTGTTGACAATGTCGCCAACTACGTCACAAACAACTCTGACGGCATGTACGATGAGGCATGGCACAAGACCACTGACTTCAATGCAGACCTTGAGCAGGCCATCGCCAACAACAACGTCGGTTTCGTTTACGGTCCATACGAGGACAACGAGGCTTTCAACATCGCAAGAATCATGGGCAAAGAGATGCGTAACGACACTCTCTGGGCTCAGGTAGCGGTTGTGTCACGCGACATCACAGTGAGCACAGCTACCGACCAGGCCATCTTCGCCGAAGTCAACAAGTTCGTCACTGAGAACAAGACAGAGGAGCAGTTCAACGCAGCCATCGAGGCACAGGGCTTGAACAAACGTACATACCAGACCATCCGTCAGAACACCAACCGCATCGCCGGCATCAGCAACCCACGTGAGATCGTGCGCTGGGCATTCGACAGCAACACCAAGATCGGTGACATGTCGAAGGTGTTCGAGCTTGAAAACATGTACGTCGTGGCCGTTTTGACCAAGATCGTCCCTGAAGGCTACATCCCTTACGAGGACCTCATGGAGCGCAACGCCACCCAGATCAAGAAAGTCAAGAAGGGCGAATATCTTGCAGCGAAAGCCAAGACATACGGCACTGATTACGACAAGATGATCAAAGAACTCAACGGCGAGCTCACAAATGTCGAGAACATCACCATGGAAGGCCGTGGCTACGGCAGCTTGGGTGTCGAGGAGAAGATTGGCGGTGTCACACTGGCAATGCCATTAGGCGTGTACACTGATCCTATCGAAGGCGGCAACGCTATCGCCATCGTAAAGGCCACAACAGAGCTTCCAGCCGGCGCCACCGACTACGACGCAATCCGCAGAGAATATGTGTCGAAGTTTAACAACGCCATCCTCAACGGCTCGCATTACTCAGCGATGCTCGACAACGCCAACGTAAAGAACAACGGAATTTTGTTCTTCTAATCACTTGACGACAAGCAATAAAAAAAGAGACATCCGATTGGATGTCTCTTTTTTTTGTTGATCATTATCTTAGCACATCTCCAGCACCGCGTCAGTCACATATTTCAGCTGCTCGTCGGTGAACTCTGTGTGGATAGGCAATGCCATCACATGGTCGCAGAGGTACTCGCAGACCGGGAAGTCGCCTTTCTTGTAGCGTGGGTCGGCGTAGGCCTTCTGCATGTGCAATGCTACCGGATAGTAGATGGCGCATGCGATGCCTTTCGACTGCAGATGTTCCATCACCTTGGCACGGTCCAAACCCTTGAGAACCACCACATACTGGTGATACACATGGTCGGTGAACGACGCCACTTTCGGAGTCACGATCTTGTCGGTCTGTGCGAAAGCCTTGTCGTAATATGCCGCCGCATACTGGCGTGCCTTGATATATTCGTCGAGATGTTTCAGTTTGATGTCCAAGACAGCCGCCTGGATAGCGTCGAGACGTGAGTTAACTCCCACATAATCATGATAATAGCGCACTTTCATGCCGTGGTTCACCACCACGCGCATCATGTCGGCGAGAGCGTCGTCGTTGGTGAATATAGCGCCACCGTCACCATAGCATCCGAGGTTCTTCGATGGGAAGAACGAGGTGCAGCCGATGTTTCCGATGGTTCCAGACTTCTTCACTGTGCCGTCTTTGAAGGTGTAATTAGCGCCGATAGCCTGTGCGTTGTCTTCCACAACATAGAGGTTATGGCGTTTCGCAATGTCCATGATGGCATCCATATTGGCGCACTGGCCAAACAGATGCACCGGCACGATAGCCTTTGTGCGAGGAGTGATAGCCTTCTCAACTGCAACAGGATCAATGCAATAGGTGTCCATGTCGACATCCACCACCACTGGTGTGAGACGCAGCAAAGCGACCACCTCAGCTGTCGCGATGAAAGTGAACGAAGTGGTGATGACCTCGTCGCCCGGTTTCAGGCCGAGACCCATCATTGCCACCTGCAAAGCGTCGGTGCCATTGGCGCACGGAATCACATGTTTTACATTGAGATATTGTTGCAAATCTTCTTGGAATTTCTGTACAAAAGGACCGCCGATGAAACCGCCAGTCGCTAATATCTGCTGGATGGAAGCGTCAACTTCCGGTTTGATTTTGTTGTATTGACCAACGAGGTCAACCATTGGGATTTTCATAGTTTTTAAATTTTTAAACCGCAAAGATAATATTTTTTACATCTAAAAACACGAAAAAAACGAAAAAATTTCTTCATCTTTTTTTTCGAACACGAATTTTTCGGATTTACACGGATTTGCCACCCCTGTCATTCCGAGCGGAAACGGAGTGAAGCGAGGAATCTCAAGCAAAAATTAATTTTTTCAAAAAAAAGTTTTTTGTTTCAAAAAAAGTTGTATTTTTGCAGTCCGTTTCGTAAAAGGAAATAAGAACAAAAAATATTAGAAAAATGTCAAGAATTTGTCAGATTACAGGTAAGAAGGTCATCAGTGGAAACAACGTTTCACACTCAAACAGAAAG
>JAEEGL015679579.1_pt1 | contig 10515 bp, 10 predicted proteins | sample 9134231 | NCBI WGS metagenome assembly JAEEGL01 (sample SAMN16246548, study PRJNA631951) | gut metagenome | biome: gut microbiome; feature: rumen; material: fiber-attached | host: Bos | place: Iran: Karaj | collected 2018-10
CAGTGCTGCGTTGAGGGTGGGCCATGTATGGGTCCCATAATGCGGTTCGCCAGTCTCACTGCCGCGTCCTTGTACTTCAGGCCAATAGGTGAATCCACGGATTTCCAATTGGTCGAGTACTTCTATCACTTCGTTATAAAAGGCTTGGTAGAATGAAATAAAAACTGCTTTCATGCTTATATTTTGTTGATTTTAATATTTTCCGACCCAAATTTTCTGTACAAAATCCCCTGTTTTTACGATATACATTCCCGCCGCAACAGGCACAGCACAATCTTGGGCACGAACCTGACTGATTACTCTTCCTGCGACATCATAGATGGATACCGTTGTGGCTTGTTCGTTATGAATGATGATTTGTCCGTCTTGACTATAGATTTGTGGATGATATACATTGTCGGTCTGTTCAGGAATGCCCACATTCTGTGTGAGCTTGACTCCTACAATAATGGGGTCGTGGTCGGAGTAGCGATACATAGAAACGTCTCCCGATGGGTAGTAGTAATGCGTTGATTCATCTGCGTTAAGGTGATATGGTGCTGCATTGGTAATCTGTGAAGCCATTGAAGGAGTTGCGAAAACGTGGTCTAGATATTCCACTTTGTAGTCATAAACATAACTGTATTCAGTGGGAGAAAAGCGCATGAGTTGGTTTTCAAATCCATGATCACTGATATAGCGGATAGGTTCCTCCATGGTAGAACTATTCAAATCGCCCAGAATCAGAAAATCAGGGTCTTGGTAATAATTAGCGTTGATTTTTTGGGTCAGGAAATCAATAAGATGCTCTACATTGTCCATGCGTGCGGCATTGGTAGAGGCGCTGCCTGTGCCATCTTTTGCTTTGAAGTGATTCAAGCTCACCACAAAACGTTGGCCTGTGCTATTTTCGGTGAATGCTTGCACATATTCTCTTCTGTAGAATGCTGAATTGGAAGAGTATGGGCGTCCCAGCGGCAAAACGGGGGTAACTTTATCGGTGCGGTAAACGAACCCGATTTTAACGTAAGTGCTTGTTTGGGCGTTGCCGTCGTTGATATAGGCATACCGATTGGGGGCAGTTCGTGCGTTCAACCCATCCACAAGTTGAATGAGCGCATTTTTCCCTTCCTGAACTTCTATCAGAGCAAAAATATCAGCATTGATATTGGTGAGGGCATTGAGGATTTTGGCATTTTGGGTCTGGAATTCTGCATCGCTGCTGGCACCGTGGGTTCCTTGCCATTCCGGACAATAGTATTCCAAATTCGTGGCACATAGAATTAAGCGCGCATCACCCATATTTGGGATGGTGTAAGGTCGCCGGTTGTTATCCAAACGGAAAGAAGAATTGATAATGACGCTTCTGTCGCCATTGACTTTGGCCGTAAGATTGGTGATAGTAGAACCGCAACGAATGGTATCTGTCTGAACATAAGGAGCATAAGCTTCAATTATTCCATTTACACAACGGATGCTGTCCTGATAATACGCATTCGTCCCATAAATTGTCGTCTCTTCCGGATCACGGAGCCTTTCGTATGATAAAAAAAGGTAGTGATTGCTAACCCCGCAGACATGCAATGTCTGATTAAAGGTTACATTTTGATTGTAGTATGAGCTAAGCGAATTGCCGTTGAAGACAATGTTTGGCTGCGCAAATCCTGAAAAAAACAAGCATAACATCAAAGGGAGAAGGATATAGATTCTTTTCATGATTTTATGGAATAATAAATAAATACAAAACACGGCAAAAGTACTAAATTTTCCTGTATGTTTTGCCTTTTTGCATTAATTGATAAAAGTGTATGTCGAAAAACTTGCAATACTACATTCCCAATGAAATAATTATTGGAATGAACTTTCTATTACAAAGTGAAATAGAAAGCAAAATCAATAGTTGGCATTAAATGTGTTTCGAGCGAAAAAAGCTCCGAGTGATTTCTTCATCTTTTTTTAATTGTCCGACCAAAGAATCTATACTGTTGAACGTCTGTTCGTCGCGAATTTTTTGAAGCACATGAAATTGAATGGACTGGTCGTAAATATTTTGTGCGAAATCAAAGATATGAATTTCCACAGTGGGTTTGGTGAGTTTTAGGGTAGGGCGGGTGCCAATGTACATCATGGCGTTCCATCGCTTTCCATTAATGATTACATGAACTGCATAAACTCCGTTTTCCAAGGTGAAACGGGGAGTGACGTCGGAAATGTTGGCGGTTGGGAATCCCCAACGTGTTCCATTTTGGAGTCCGAAGCCTACTTTCCCTGTGTATATGAGATTGCCCATGTTATTCAAAAAGAGGTGTTGTCTCAGTTTGTTTAATATCTTTGGGTGTGCCGACGATGACCACGATTTCGCCTTTGACTGTTTTATTGGAGAAGTGTGTGATGGCTTCCGCAAGGGTTCCTCTGAAATTTTCTTCGTGAATTTTGGTCAATTCGCGGGCAATGGCCACGGGACGCTCTTCGCCAAAGAAAGGGATCATCATTTCCAAAGTTTTCAGGAGACGGTAGGGGGATTCGTAGAAGATGGAGGTCTCTTGTGCGGCAGACATACGTTTTAAAGTGGTTTCTTTGCCTTTTTTGTGTGGAATGAAACCGTAGAACTTAAAACTGCTGGCGGGGATTCCTGAATTGACCAGAGCGGGGATGAGTGCGGTAGCTCCTGGCAGACACTCCACTTTGATATTATTTTTAATACATTCCCGTACAAGAAGATATCCCGGATCGGAAATGCAAGGGGTGCCCGCATCGGAAGTAAGTGCCACAGAAGAGGCGTTTTGTATTTGTCGGGTGATATTCTCCAGCTGTTGGTGCTCGTTATGAATGTGATAGGCGTAGCAATTTTTTTCTATGTCAAAATGGCGCAGCAAGTTTTGTGTTGTGCGGGTATCCTCACTCAAAACAAAATCCACCTCTTTAAGCACGCGAAGCGCACGGAGCGTGATATCCTCTAAATTTCCGATGGGGGTAGGAACGACGAATAATTTCATAAGTAGGTTATAGATAAGTTTTTAACTTACTTTGGTTGTTCTCCGTACGCAAGTGTTTGATTGCCCTTTCTTTAATTTGGCGCACGCGTTCTCTTGAAAGTTGGTAGCAAGCACCAATTTCATCCAAGGTATATTCGTGCGATTGATTGATGCCGTAGTAGAGTTTTAGCACTTCTTGTTCTTTTTCAGGGAGAGTGGATAAAACACTTTCAATATCGGTGGATAAGGATTCGTGCATCAAGGAAGTGTCAGTATCTTCATCATTGTCAAAGATAAAAGTATCTAAAAATTTAGTGTCTTCATTTGGAGATATAGGAGAATCTAAAGATTGGGTGAATCCGTTCATTTTCAGAAGTTCTGCCACTTTGTATTCGGGGAGGTCAACGGCAGAGGCAATTTCCTCCAAAGTGGGAATCCGCTGGTTCTCTTGTTCGAGACGGGAGATTTCCTTTTTAATACGGGTAATTGTCCCTACTTGATTCATGGGAAGTCGCACCACCCTTGCCTGATCGGCAATGGCATTTAGAATGGCTTGGCGGATCCACCATACAGCGTAGGAAATAAATTTGAATCCACGTGTTTCATCGAAACGCTGGGCGGCTTTCATGAGTCCTAAATTGCCTTCATTGATGAGGTCTGGAAGGCTCATCCCTTGGTTTTGATATTTCTTGGCAATAGAAACAACGAATCGCAAGTTCGTAGTGGTGAGTTTCTCTAAGGCGGCTTGGTCGCCTGCTTTAATTCTTCTGGCTAATTCCACTTCTTCGTCAGCGGTGATGAGCGGTTCTTTTCCAATATCGGCCAAATAGCGTTCCAAGGCAGCAGAACCGCGGTCGGTAATAGAGCTTGAGATTTTGATTTGTCGCATCATAATGAATAGGAAGGTTAAATGGTTAATCTGATTAATCGTTGTTATATAATATTTCCGTATTTCCAAGGTCATTGAGTAATTCGAGGGTAATGGTCATTTTTTTGTTATTTCTTAAAATGACAAAGGGAACCTTGTCGCCTGGGGAGGCAACGGCAATAATTTCTTTCAGTTCGGAGTAGGAGTTTACGGGATGTCCATTGATAGAGCAGATGATGTCGTTAATTTGCAAACCGGCGCGTTCAGCGGCTCCGTCGGCAGATATTTGTTTGATAATCACTCCTTTTATTTCTTCAAGGTGCATTTCGTCAGCGATGGCTTGATCAACAGTAAGCACGGCAATGCCCACGTATGCCCGTTGTACGGAGTTGTATTTGATAAGGTCATCCACCACTTTCTTTACTATATTGGAAGGAATGGCAAAAGAGTAGCCTGTATAATAGCCTGTTCCTGACAAGATGGCCGAATTGATGCCAATGAGTTTGCCAGAAGTGTTGACCAGTGCGCCTCCGCTATTCCCTTGATTAACAGCAGCATCTGTTTGAATGAAAGACTCTACAGAAGAGTATTCCCCTAAAATATCCAAGTTGCGTGCTTTGGCGCTCACAATTCCGGCGGTAACGGTAGAGGTAAGATTGAAGGGGTTGCCTACGGCAAGAACCCATTCCCCGATTCTCACCTCATCGGAATTGGCAAATTCCAAGGTGGGAAGGTGGTCCATGTTGATTTTGATTAGGGCCAAATCTGTTTTGGGGTCGGTGCCAACGATGGTGGCATCTATTTCGCGACGGTCATTAAGTGTTACCGTGATTTTCTGGGCATCTTCCACCACGTGGTTGTTGGTTACGATGTAGCCGTCAGGTGAGATGATAACCCCTGAACCGGCTCCCATGGCTTTGTGCTCTGTATAGCCGCCAGGTGCGTTATTTCCGAAGAAATCCTGCCAAAAAGTACCCCCGAAAAAATCTTGCCAAACAGATGTTTGGTATGAAAATTCGGTTTTTATATGCACGACAGCGTGTACAGAATTCTCCGCTGCCGCAGTCAAATCAACATGTTGTTGTCCGGATAAATTGCCAGTAAATATAATTAAAATACTGAAAATTAGTAAATTAATATTTTTTTTCATCGTTTTAAAGACCTGTTTTTTTATTACACTGATTAAAGACAATGGAGAAACGAAAAAGTTTGAAAAAAATTATTTTTTTACATGAAAAATATTTAAAAATAAATTGTACTTTTGCAACCCGAAAATCATGTATAACTAAATCAATTTAAAAATGTACGCAATCGTAGAAATAGCAGGGCAACAATTTAAGATTGAAAAAGATCAGAAGATCTACGTTCATCGCCTAAAAGCTGAGGAAGGTCAAGAAGTTAAGTTCGACCGCGTAATGTTAGTTGCCAACGACGGTGATGTAAAAGTGGGAACTCCTACCGTAGAGGGTGCAGCAGTTTCAGCTACCGTTATCAAACATTTAAAAGGCGAAAAGGTTCTTGTATTCAAGAAAAAGAGAAGAAAAGGCTACCAAAAAATGAATGGCCATCGTCAATATTTGACTTCTATTCAAATTAACTCTATTTCTTGTTAATTTAATTAATTAGTAATCAAAAAAAATTATTCATTATGGCTCATAAAAAAGGTGTCGGTAGTTCACAAAACGGTCGTGAATCCGAAAGCAAACGTTTAGGTGTTAAAATTTTTGGCGGTCAATTCGCTAAAGCTGGTAATATCATCATTCGTCAAAGAGGTACAGTTCACAATCCTGCTCAAAATGTGGGAATGGGAAAAGATCATACTCTTTATTCTTTGATTGATGGTACTGTTCAATTCAAGAAAAGAAAAGGTGGGAAATCATTCGTTTCTGTTCTTCCTTTGGAAAACAACGAAACGGCTCAAGCCTAAGTCTGATATTAAGAAAGAAAGTATAAAGCAGCTAATTTATGTAGCTGCTTTTTTTGTGCAAAATGCTGCCAAAAATACTTTGACCAATCTGTTTTTTCCCTATGCTGATATGAATAAATATTTGAATTGTCTTTTTTTAGTCTTGTACTCTCACAATGGGTACGGGTGTAAAACGATACGCAAACACAGATGACAAAACTATTTTAAAAAGAACAGTCATTACTGACATATATGAATGGTATTTTCAAAGAGGAAGAATTGGATATGGAAAGCAATGTGCATTTTTTGCACTTTGCAAATTCAGGCCGACCGATAGGACGATATAATTTTGATGTTATCATCTCTGTTGGCTACAGGGGAAAATCGCAAATAGGTACTCGATTTCGTTTCTGTGCAACCTTTGTATTGAAAGAGTGCTTGTTGAAAGGCTATGCCTCATCAGTTAGTAATCAATTTTATTCTGGTATATAAATTATTTCACCGTTTTCAAGTTCGTAGGCAATTCCTACGCGTCTTCCTAATTTATTATCAGAATTTTGTTCTTCGGATGGAGTATAGCGGTTAATTTGTTCACCTTCCTTTGTGATGATTTCCATATCAGGGGTTCCCGGATTCTTGACTATTGTAAAATCCTCTTTACTAAACATTTCTGTCATATTATATCGGGTAACCAATGCCACCATTAGGGCAACGGCAAAAACCATGGCTACATCAAATAAGTTGCTGACCACACTCATGGGATCATCATTTTCTGAAGTTCGTAACAGGTGTCTTCTCATTATGATTGGTATTTGGTCTTAATTATATTGGCAACATATTCAAGGTCATTTAGTTCGTTGATGTACCAGCGTTGTTTTGCTTGTTGGGTGGCAAATCCGACTGCACTACTAAAGAGACCAATTACCGTAGTGGCGAAGGCGACCTGCATATTATAGGCCATAGAAGCGATATCACCCATAGAAAGTCCTACCAATGCCGGTCCCATGGGAATTAGAGTTCCCATCAACCCCAGCATAGGTCCCATTTTGGTTAATATTTTGGAAATGGAAAGATCATGGTCGGCAGCGCTTTCATACTCTGTCAATATCTTTTCTATTTTGGGAAGATTATGGCCGGCATCCAATAGTTGTTTCAGATACAAAACAAAAAGAGAGCGGGTTTTGGCGGGAATGTGTTCTGTCAAGTTATTCAAATTGTCCACTGTTAGTGCTTCAATGGCGGGGTGCATCTGTTTTTGTGTTCGCTGTCGGTCAATGTATTGGCTAAAAAAAGCACCTGTCAAAATGAGAGCACGGACGAAGAAATAGATTAATAGAAGGATGACAGGGACAAGCAGTCCTGTTGATATCCAAAAAAGAATGCCGGAAATGTAATGCATAGTATTTAAAGATTAAAATTGATAATTGATTTTTAGGTAAGTGATAATAAATGTGTTTATAAATTATTCATATTTTTTTCTTTCAAGTAGAATCGTAATCGATGGAGACAGAAACCGGTGATTGCGCCCACAGCTATGATAGCCAATACAGATAATAGGCATCTCCACTCCACATTATTTGTGGCTGGCATCGTGATACGGCCATTAACCGTAGCAGTAATACCCATTAGGGCTATCAGCATATTGATTAAGAAGAGGATTTCAAGGCGTGTATTTTCATCGGAGAGCATACGTTTAGATACCCGTACGAGTATGGGCAATAACAATAATATAGCGAGGGAAAATCCCCAAGATATGATAGGGAATGCTACACCGGGAAGAGAGAATATGAGTGCTACTAATAGAGAAAAGAGTACAAAGAGAAAGAGGATTCCTGGGAAATATTCCAATAGGATATAAACTGTTTTTTTGATATTATTTTTGTGGTGTCTCAGGTGCATTATGCAAAAGACCATTTGTAACGCCACCTCTATATTGATGAGTATGGCGGTATCGGTCATTAGTGAGGGATTGGAAAGCCAGTCAGTGATTTGTGTTTTGCTTTGCTCGATAGCCAATGGCCATGAAGAACCTATTAACACTGCCGATAGTACGGCAATTCCCCATGCGATGTAAGTTTTACAGAAACTTAACTTTAGTACGGCACTACAAACTGCTAATGCCATTAAACTGATGATTATTGTCAGCATGTTTATTCCCTTTCTGCTTTGCGGCGGCGTGCCACGATGATAATCAATGCAATGGCAGTTGCAACGATAGCACCTACGACGACATTGCTAATAATATGCTTGTTTTTTTCGGTTTGTGATAGCTCTTCTTTTTTCATCACTACATTCTGTTGGGAACTTTGATTGCTTTGTGATTGTCGCACTTTCTGAATTTGTTGTTGGTATTGGATAGCTGTTTCATGGTCCACTTTTGAGGCAATGTACTTTCTCAACTTGGTGTTGTCGCAAACTACTCCGGAACAAGCGGCATCATACTTATTTACTAAACAGGTATGCAATTGTGCTATATCGGTTAATTGTTGTTCTGAAGCTTGCCATAGGCCTTTTTGTGCAGTTTCCATCATTATGGCTGTCATCTCTTGCAGTGCTGCGGGATTTTGAGTTTCAAAATAATGGTGTAATTGCAAATCATATTTGTCTTTAACATACACTTCATATATTTCGTCCCACATTTCATTGTCTATTGCTTTGGGTTTCATTACATTCCATCCGTATGTATTTTGCACTAATTCAGCGAAGGAGCCTGCGGATGATGCTCCTCCTTTCATCATTTCTGAAATATAATGGGGATTGAGCAGGGTAGTGCGACTTTCCACACCGATAGCTTCTTTTACTTCTTGCATACGCATATGGTTATGGTTACGATAATCGCTCAGATAGGCATCAGGGTCTTTTCCCGTTACATTGCGGATGGCGAGATTTATTCCCCCCATAAATTCGTAAACATGATCAAGGCTCAAAGCACCCCAAGTGTTGCTTTGGCGTGGCTGAACAACAGCATCAGTACCTGTCAACGCTGCTTCAAATGCATATTGTTGCACTGTTTCCCATTGTTTTTCATCTCCATAAAAAGCCCCCATATTATTCAGATAAGTGTCGGCTATTTCCTGTTCATTTTCCCAGCGGTCGCCAGCTTGTACCATTTCTTGAATACCGGTGCCATATTTTCCATTCACGCCACCAAAGACGCGGTGCCGTGATACTTCGCGTGCAGCTTTTGGGGCAACCCCTTTGTTGACCAATATTCGTTCAGCCTCTACTACACCAGCACTTACTTGATTGGTAAATTCATCGTCCTTAGCTTCAGCAGCCATATTGACGGCTCTATTGATTAGAAACAACCGTGATGCCGCAATATCTCGCAATTGTCCACTCGTTTGCACGACCACGTCAATACGGGGACGGCCCAATTCTTTGGAAGGTATTAGCCGTAAGTCGGTTACCCTACCGAATACGTCGCGAATGGGTTCAACGCCAAGCATATAAAGAACTTGAGCAATAGTGGCTCCTTCTGTCTCTATGAATTCACCACTCCATAGAGTATAGCTTACTTTACGGGGAATACTGTCATTGTGTCGTTCTCGGTATAGTTTTATTGTATTTTCGGCTAATAGTTTCCCTTTCTCCCATGCCGACTCTGAAGGAGTATTCTCGGCATTGATACCATATAAGTTGCGGCCAGTGGGTAAGGTGTTGGGATTGACAATGGGATCCCCGCCAGGAGAAGGTGAAACAAAACCGCCATTGAGTGCATTTAATATTGCGAGTATTTCTTTTTCAGGACTTTCTTTCAAAAGTTGGCTATATCTGTTTATATTTAATATCGTCCGTTCTACTTCTACTATGGACATTGCCCAGTCAATTTCTTTTTGCGTGAATTCTATTTCATGGCGGGAATTGTTTGCATGGGAGTCGGTGTCGGTATTTTTCTTTTTAGCGTTCATAGCCTTTTTCATCTTTTCCAAAGATTCTTTATCGGCCCCCATCATTTGAGCCATTTTTAAGGCCTTTTCAGGAGCCAGATTTTTTCCCATTTTTTGCATCAGTATTTTCATTTTTGAGGAAGATTCCTTTTTTTCTGCTGTTTGTCGGGCTGTGGATTTTGCACCACCCTGCAATTCTCTCGCCATTGATTGCATTAGAAGCATCATGTCCATGGGGGCTTGAGTTACCATTATTTCATGTGCTTTGTTCAATTCATCGAGTGTGATGCCGGCAATTTGGCATACAAATTGTTCGGTGGCCAAGGTGGGGTTGGCCAATAGACGTGCAACCAGATTGCGGGCAGGGGTTAGATAAGAAGTTGTAAAAACTGTTTTGTGTTTTTCTACATCTGAGGTTGTTTTTCCCCGAAGTTTGTCTAAAGCTAACAGACTATAGGCGATGGGTTCGGTCACCATGGCATAAATGCTGCTTTCAATTGCTTGATTATCGTAAGGTTGTCCCATAATGTATGGGCGGCCAATCATTTTTTCCGTGGATAATTCTTCTGCAAAATTTTCAATACGGTTAATCTCTTCTTCGGTATAGGGTATCGTCAACACACTGTCTAATTCCAATGAGCGATGAATCCCCAACTGTATAGCTAACTTTTTTACTTTCAGAGAAGCTTGTTGGATTTTTTCTGTATTCCCATGGGTCTGGTTTTCAGTGAAATGGTAATATGTTTTGATGGCTTCTAAAAGATCCCGATAAACATGGCGAACTTTGCTTTCCATAAAGGGTGGGGTGAGGTGGGAAAGAATGGTGGCATACGAGCGACGTTTGGCTATGAGACTTTCTCCTACATTTCCAATGGTATAGAGATAGAAGTGGGGTAC
>JAEEGL016062969.1_pt1 | contig 10515 bp, 2 predicted proteins | sample 9134231 | NCBI WGS metagenome assembly JAEEGL01 (sample SAMN16246548, study PRJNA631951) | gut metagenome | biome: gut microbiome; feature: rumen; material: fiber-attached | host: Bos | place: Iran: Karaj | collected 2018-10
AAGATGATACATTTCTAATACTGAGAAATCATTATATCTCATTGCATATTTTGATTTAGAATTTATTTGATATAAATTATTTGTACCTGGATGTTTATAATCATGACATAATGCTGCTATTAACATAGAGAAAGTATCTAATTCTTTTAATTTCATTTTTTCTAATAAATTACCTTGAGTAAATATTGTATATGAAGTTTGCATTACGTCACATGCATGTAAATCATTATGATAAATTGCTTTTTCTCTATCATAATGTTCTACAATTTGAGTTATGAAATTTTTTAATATATTATTTGGGATATCACCACTATCAATAAAAGGAAATGTACTTAAAATTTCTGTTGCTATGTAAATTACTGTTTTTTTTCCTAAAATTGAATCTAATTCAAATATGTTAAAATCACATTTGTCTATTTTTGACATTTGATCATACATTGATGCTACTATTGAAGGTGATACTAATGTATTTAAATTTGTACTTCTTCTTCTTTTTGATCCTGTTACTGATAATGAATTTGTTGAATATTTTTTTGAACGTTTTCTCATTAATTTGAAATCTTCACTTTTTTTATTTGAATCTTCTATTTGAGAATATTTTATTAAAAAATCTTCACCTTCATTTGTTTTATTTATTAAAAATGAAGAGTCTAAATCATATAAATCTAAATCATATAAATTTCCATTTGATATTATGTTTATTATTGATTCTATTGAAGAGAAAAAATTTCTATTTTTTATTATCCAATTTTTATTTTGAATTTTTTTTAATTTTAATATTATTTCTTCAATTTTTGTTTGAAGACTTTCATTTATTTTTTGAAAAAATTCTGAAAATTCATCTATAATTAAACTATCATTTCTATTTATTATTTCTTCTATAAAATCATCTGTGTTAACATAACCTAAATTTTTTTTGTCTAATTCTTTAAATAATTTTTTTGAATATTCTATTATATTTTCGCTTTCTTTAATTTCAATATCAATAGCTTTCATTATTTTTATAATATCTTGTTGATTTAATGTTTCTTTATCTATGTTAAATTTTATTTTTAATTGATGACGTTTTGATATTGCTTCTTTCGATTTTGTTGATTGTTCAGTTATAGTTCTTTCGGATTCTTCATTTTGAAATTGAACTGTTTTCATTTTTAATATGATATATAATCAAGAAATATTAATAATCATCAAAAATCATAAAAAAATTATTTTAAAAACATAAATTATAAACTATTATTTTTATATTTAATATTTATTTTTAATATTAAATTATTTTTAATTTTTTTTTTTAAAATGGAAAATAAATCATTTGATAAATTGCAAAATGATGAAATTTCAAATATTAAATCTATTGTTTTACTAATTAGTAAAAATGCTGAGCAATATGAAGAATCATATAATCATTTTTTATCAATATTAGAAATTGAAAATATATCAAAATTTAATAAAAACGAAATTATTTTAATGAAAACTTTTTTATCTAAATATCATATTTCAAAATCAATAATTATATATTTTAAACACTTTAAAGGCAATTATAATTATAAAATTAATAACATTGATTTTATTTTTAAATTCTTTTTAATACAAGTTTTCAGTTTTTTTGAAAATCATAGATCAGAAAAAAGGATATTATATAAATTATTAAACAATTATACACAATTTACAATATTCTCAAACATTTTTTTAAGATTATATAGAATAGGATTATTCAAAATTTATCATTATAAAATTTATGCTAAAACATTACTTCTCTTGTCAATAATTTCAGATAAAATAACTTCTTTTAAAGAAATAAATATTTTACAAGATAATTCAATAAAAAATTCAATGTTTTTTGAATTTTCAATTAATATAACAAAATTATTATTTATTTCATCAAATAATTCAATATCTTTAGAAGAAGAAAAAGCAGTATATTTATATTTTGAATATATAAATGAAACAATTTTAAATAATAATATTGCAAATCTTTTTTATTTACAAAAATATGATGAAGCTTGTTTTAAATTTTTTGATTTTTTAAAAATAATTAATGATATAAATCTAGATACTATTTTATTGAAATTCCTTTTAAAACTATATACAAATAATTTTAATAATCTTTCATTTATGTATAATTTAATAGAGCACATTAAAAATTGTTTAGTGAATTTTCATATCAAAAGTCAGGATGAATTAAAAAAAAATTCAATATTATTAAATTCTCATATTCAATTAATACAAATATTAAGAAACAATGAATATCAAATGTGTTTAAAAAAAGAAAATTACTTAAATGAAGGTTTTTATTTAGGTAATGATAAATCTGGTTTTTTTACAAAAATTTATGAAACAAAAAATTCAACTAGAACTTTTATTTTTTCTTTTAATTTACATCCAACAAATGAAAAAGAATATACTATAATAAATTTTGAAAGAGACAATAAGCATTTTTTCAGTATTAAAATATTAAAAGAAGAAAAAGAAGAAAAATTCTTTTTATTTTTTCCCTTTATGAAAAAACAACTAGTAAATAAAATAATAATTCTTCCATATCTAACATATATTTTTATAATTTCATTTCCAAATTCAAATGAAATGTCAATTAATTTTATTGGTGGAGATAATTCTTATATTACTAATATTGAAAAAATCAATATAGGTTCTTCAATTAAATTCCATCCATTTAATTGTTGTATTGGTTGCAAATTAATATATAATAATAATAAAGAACATCAATATCAATTAATTAATACTTTTAGAGGTTATATTGGCCCTTTTATTTATTTTCAAAAACAATTACAAAAAGATGAAATTATATATATATTAGGTTTAAAAGGAAATTATGGTGATTTTATTTTTCTTGGATATAATAATGAAAATATTCTTAAATATATTGAAAGTGATTATTGTAACGATTTTATAAATAAAAAATCATATATAAACAGTATGAAAAATTTAAAATATAAATCTAATATTTTAAAAGAAATAATTAGAACAATTTATCCTTCTAGTTTTAATTATGATGATTATTATGATAAAATTGATTTAATAAAATTATTTAGGAAAAATGAAGAATATAGTAAAAATTATAGTTATTATTCTGAGGTTACTCAAAAAAAATTGTCAAATAATATAATTACTGTTGAAGGAGATTTTCCTAAACTTCAACCTAATAATTATTCAATAATAAATAATGATAATAAAATCACTATAGTTCAACATTTTAATATTTATTTTCATCCTTTTAAAAATAAAAAGACTATTTCTGAATTTCTCAAATTTGATGGTTTTAAATTAATTATACTTCATTTAGAATATTATTTTCAAATTTTAACAAAATTAAATAAAGATAAAGAAAAAGGATTTAAAATTAATTCTGATTTAATTAAAATTATGTAAATTATATATTAATTTTTATTAGAAGTAATAACACTAATGAAATATTATATTTAATATTTCTGATTTTCAATTTTATAAATAGGTATTGTTTCTTTTTTTTTAGACATGATATAATTCAAACTTTTTATCAATTTATACACATTTTGAGAATTGTAAATAAATTTATTTTATTTTTTAGTTGTTAGAATTTAATATATCAATATCATTTTTTTATGGTAATTTATCTCAAATTTTATTATGTTTTAAATATTTATTAAATGATGAATTATTTGAAAAAGAGAAAAAAAAATTAATTGAGATAAGAGATTTAATATGTGAAATTTTATTAAATAATGAATTTTATTCTAAAGAAGATAAAAACATTATTAAAGAATCTTTTCAATTACTTGAACAAATTGTTTTTAGTTCTAAAGAATATTCACAAAGTTTATTTTCAAATAAAACATTTCAACAAATTTTATCTTTTTCAGAAATTTTTAGAAATTTAATTCAAGGGGAATTTATTTATAACAAAGTATTAACTAGCTTTTTGAGTATTTGTGTAAATCAAAATGAACAAATTATTAATAAATTAATTGATTTTGTTATTGTACCTCCAGATATGTATATTTGTAATGAAATATTAACAATTTTATCAAAATATGAATTTGTTAAAAAAATAGCAGAAGATAAAATTAAAGAAATTGTTAAAAACTTAGATATCACATATGATGAGAATGAATCAAAAAAAATAAATAAAAATATTTATAATAGTGTTATTAAAATCTTAATTCAATTTTTAATATTTAATCCATCAACAAATATTCAAAAAAATGAATTCATGATTTTAAAAGAAATATCCTTTAATAGTAAAATATATGCTTTTAGTGATTTGTTTTTATATCATCCAAACTCAGATTTTATTAATGATTTAAAAAATAAAAATGAAATTATTGGAATAATTATGAATATTATTTTTTATAATTTCAATGAAAAAGATAACTCAAATTTGATTATAACTTTCTATATGGATATTTTAAAATATTATAACAATAATTGTTCAAATTATATAGAAAATTTATATAATATTATTTTTGTCCAAAATAGTGAATTAACAGCTAATGTTTTTATTTCTTTACTAGAAAATAATAATACAAATAAAATAAATATTAAAGACTTTATTGAAAAAAATTTTTTTAATATAATCATATTAAAAAAAAATAATTTTTTTCTATATTCTTTTTTTTTAAAATGTTTTAAAGATATTAATGATAATTCAATTTTTGAATTTTTTAATAAATTTATTAATTTTATAATTGATAATGTATTAGATGAGAAAATGATTTTTATCTGTATTCAAATATTGGATTTACTTGAAAATTATTTAAATTTTATAACACAGGAAATTGAAAACGAAGATTTATTTATTTTAACTTTATCCTCGTTTTTGTCAAAAATTAAAGATAATGGATTTTATTATGATATTATAAAACAAAATGAATATAATATACAAATTTCAATATTTGAAAGATTATATAATGTCTATTATCTTTTGTTTGAAAAATGCTCAAAAAAACAGCCTAATTTAGAAAAGCTTTTTAATTCCACATTTATTCATGATAATAAAACAATATTTTCTCTAATTGATGAAAATATAAAAAAAAATAAAAAAATAAATGTGACAAATATAAATTATATAACAAAATTAAATTATTCAGTTTATTTTTTCACTAGATATTGTGTAGAGGAAATTCCTAAAAATTATGAAGAATTATTTGATTCTTTTTTTGGAAAATTATTTAAAGAATTATTAAAAATCAATATTTCAAAGATTGATAATGTTAATGAAATTCAAAATTATAATGAAATTAAAAATAAATTAATGAAAAATAGAACAAATATAGAATTTACAGAATTTAAGACTTTTATTCATAATAAATTACCATTTGATAATTTATTTAAATCAAATATAAAAAACAAACAAGTTATTACTTTTGAAAAAAAAAATAATAAATATAAACAAGATATATCCATTTTGCAGAATGATTTACTAAAAAACCGAGATAATATACATAATAAAAGCTTTCAATTTATCAAAGTTTTAAAAACAAATCCAAATAATAAGCAAATATTTGAATTAAGATTATTTAATGAAGAAAAAGGACATAAGTCAATTGAAGATTTAAATGAACATATTATATTAAATCCTAAAAGTGATCTTCTTTTAAAGAATTATTCCCTTTATTTTCAAGATATATATTTTAATGATGAAAATTTTAAGAATTTAAAAACATATTATAAAAGTCATTTTGATTGTCAAAGAGAAACAAAATTGTTAAATTTTCCTTCAAAAATTAAAAATTTTTCTAATATATATGAGCCTCCTTTATTTTTAAAAAAAAATCTTAAATTCTATGATGATCATTGTTTTACAATAAGTCATAAATATTTTATTCCTTATCTTAAAAAATTAAATCTTAAAACAATTCCATTTTATAAAAAACCAATAAGAATTTTAGATAAAAAAAATAAATTTGATTGTGAATTCATAAATATTAAATATATCATAGAAGGAATAATTTATTTAGAAAATGATTTTGTGTTATTTGAAAATTCAGATTTTTCAAATAAGAATTATATTTTTACTTCAGAAAAAATTGATAAAATTCAAAAAAACAAAAGAATACTTTTTTATTATTCAAATATCAAAACATATACAAAAAGGCAATTTTTATTTAATATGCAAGGAATAGAATTTTTTTTAAAAAATGGAAAAAGTTTTTATTTTAATTTATTATTAGAAAAGAATTTAGAAGATTTGATGATAATATTAGAAAATAAAACAAAAATAAATATAAAAAATGAATCAATAACATCATATTTAAAACAATGGGAACAATCTCAAATATCAACATATGAATATTTAAATTATATAAATTACTTTTCATTAAGAACATATAATGATCCTTCACAATATCCTATTTTTCCTTGGGTAACAAAAGATATGAGAAAAATATTTGAAGATAATCAAAATTTTGAAAAAAATACATTAGATTTTACCAAAGAACATGTATATAATAATAAATTAATTGAAGAAGAAAATACTGGATTTAGAACTTTTAAATACCCAATTTCAGTTCAAACAAATGATAAAAGAAAAAGAAATTTAGATAAATATATAAATTTAGATGAAAAAGAAAAATATCATCATTTTACTTATTTTTCAACATCTCCATATGTTTTTTACTATTTAATGAGAATAAATCCTTTTACAAATAATTTAATTAAATTACAAAATTATTCACAAGAAAATGTAAATAGAATGTTTATATCTAATGAATATATTCAAAAAATACTTTTAGAAGGAAATGATACTAGAGAATTAATTCCTGAATTTTTTTGTAAAATTGAACAATTTATTAATTTAAATTGTGTTTATTTTGGTGAAAGGGAAAGAACAATATTAGATGATTTAATTCCAAATGATTATATTAATAAAAAAAATATTTCTGAAGATTCAAAATTAAATAATGTATTATGTCAATTTATTGAATTAATTAGATTAAATAGAAAAATTTTAAATAGTAATTATGTTAATAATTCAAATATGGACTCAATTTCTAATTGGATTGATAATATTTATGGAAAGTTTCAATATATTGAAAATGAATCAATTGCTAGAGAAAAATATAATACATATACTTTTACAACTTATAAACAAAAATGTAAACTAAATGATTTAGTTCAACTATATGAAAATTCTAAAAAGAAAAATGATAATAAGAAAGATGATTTATTAAATGATATACAGTATAGAATTAATTTAATGATAAATTTTGGAATGATGCCATATAAAATATTTAATGATATACATCCTATAAAAAAAATAATAGAAAATTCTGATGAAAAGAATTATATGATTGAAGATTATCCAAATTATCCAAAAGGTTATAAATTTTTATTTTATTCTAATAATTATTTTTTTATATTAAATGAAAATAAAGATATTATTATGAATAATAAAAAAAAAAAAGAAAAAGCAGATAAATTATTGATTTCACCGTTTGACTTCGATGAAAATAAATTATATCAAAATTTAAGATATACTATTAACTTTTCAATACCAAATTTTGTTATTACATGTAAATACAAAGATAATAGTTTTAGAATTAAAAATATTACTAATAATGAAGAAATAAAATTTCTTTGTGAGGATTATGTTAATTCTATAAATGTTTATTCTGAAAAAAATTATATTTTTATTGGATTGAAAAATGGTAAAATTGAGAAATATTTATTTGAAAATAATAAACTTACATTTATAAATTCAATAGTTGCCCATTTTGATCCTATTGAAATTATTGAAATAAATTTGAATTTAAATATTATTATTTCAAATTCAAAAGATAATTTAATTTTAATAAGAAAACTTTATGATTTTGAGCTACTTACGATAATTAAAATACCAAAAGGATATGAAATAAAATTAATTAAATTATCTCCTTTAAATTTTATATATATTTTATGTGATTATTTAAATAAAGAAAAACAAACTAAATCAACCATTTTTGGTTATACTGTTTCAGGGATTAAATTTATCCAGTGTAAATTTGATGTAATTAATAATATTTGCTTTACAAATGATGGTGATTTAATATTAGGATTTTATAATAGACCATATTTATATATATGCAAAGGCTCAAGCCTTTCAGTAATATATAAAAGACTTATTTCTTATGATAATTTTAAAATAAATAAGATATATTGGTTTGAAGAATATCATTTAAATAAAAAGATTAAAATATTAATGACAATTAATGAAACTAAAAATTTGTTATATTATATTAAAAACGAAAAAGAATTATGGAAAGATGTAAATTATAATTAAATGATCTTAATTTTTTTTATATAATATGTCTAATTAAAATTAATTAATAAATATAATTTTAAAATTTAATATTAATATTCAAAAATTAAAAAAAATATTTTAAATTAATTTCTGTTTAATATTTATGGAAGGAAATGAATTTTTGAATAAATTTAAAGAAAAATTCATAAATAAAAAAGAATCAAATACTTCAAACACAAATAATATAGTTAATGAACCAAGATTAAGTGTAAAAGACATATTAAAATTAAATGAAGATCGAATAAAAAATTTAAAAGAAGAAAGAGATAAATATAATGAAAGAAATTCAATATATGAAAAAAATAGAGCAACATGGAAATTAAAAATGAAAAAATTATCAGAATTTATTAAAACTGAAAAAGAAGAAGGACAAACAAATGAAGAATTCTTTAATGAAAATGAGGATTATTTAAAAGACTTTGGAATTACTAATGTAAATGATTTTGAAAGTGTTCAAAATATGATTGAAAGGTCAAATGATAATTTTGAAATAGATGAGAAACATAGAAATAGTTGTTTTTTTCCTTCAAATCCTTATAAAAATCAATTAAAAGTGATTAATGAAGAATTTGATAAGAAAAAAAGTAATGATTTAATTCAAGAAAATGATTTTATTTCATTTAATAAAAGTAATAATGTAAAAACATATAATTTAACTAATCAAATTGTAAAAGGGATTGATGATAATATTAAAGAAAGTGTTTCTTATATTGGAAAACCCAAAAAAGCTAATTATGAGACAAGTCATATTGAAAATGATTATATTTCTAAGAAAAGTAAAAAAAATAAATATACTAATTTAAATACTAATATGCAAATTAATAATAATAACTTTAATATTGAAAAAATACCAAAAGTAAATAAATTTAATGAAGAATATTTATCAAAAGAAGAGTTTAATCCTATTTATATTTCAAATACAAAAAATCCAAAATTACTTTTTAGAAAATGTGAAAGTAATGTTGAAATAAATTATTCTCCAATTAAAAAAATAAATGAAATACAAAATGAAATATCAATTGATATTGATAAAGCATATTCAAAAAATTTAAATTTTAAAATTGAAAATAATCAAAGTGAAAAAATTGAATTTATTGCAAATCAACCTTTAAAAAGATATCCAAGTGAAAATATTTCTATTGAAAACCCTTCTTTTATTAAGTTAAATTCAATTTCAAAAATTCCTAAATATGAAATTTCATATCAAAATAATGAAAGTTTAATCAGAAATAAAGATCCAAAATATTCTAATAATGATTTAACAATTTGCCAAAATGTTAATAAAATTCAATATGATAATATACCAAAAAATAAAAAATTAGTGATAAAAAAACAAGTTTCTCAAGGAAATATTAAAGGAAAAACTAAATTTCAAAATACTATATCAAAAGAAATTACTGATTTATCATATAATTCTGAAATAAAAATAAATAATAATAAAAAAGATTTAATAGTAAGTAATGAAGGGGCAAATTCAGTTTATGGAACATTAAATCTTCAAGATGTACACATTTCAAATGATGATAATCAAGAAATAAAATATAAAGCAAAAGTACTTCCAAATAAAGTAACAAGTCATAAATATGATGATATAAATTATAATAATATAAATGATTCAAATAATATCAACAATAACAATAATATTACAAACAATAATAACATTAATAATAATGTTGCAATTCAAAAAGTTTTAGAATCAAAAGATATTAAAAATAAATATCAAAAAAATATTATTACATCACTTGATAATATTACAATAATGAAATACCAAATTAATGATTCTGCAATTCCATTAGATCCTTCATTTTTAGATGTTTTATGTATTAATTGTTATGAATGTATTAAATTTGAAGATATGGATTTACATAGTCAAAAATGTTTAATTAAATTAGCTGATTTTAAAGATAATGCTTACGATGAAGATTATAATACAAGAATATTTAAATTACATGAATCATTAAAAAGTAAAAAAAACGAGATAGAAAATAATAAAGATAAAGAGTTAGTTAATTTTTATAATAGATTAGTAAAAATTATATATCAAATATTAATAAACAATAATTCAATAGAAGAATTAGATTCATCAATATCAGAAATAAACAAAATGACAAAAAATGATATAGAAAAAGGTAATTTTACTCAAAATTACAAATTTTACTTTTTACTATTTTGTCAAAGAATATCTCAATTAGTATATATGAAATTAAAAGATATGGAAAAATTAATGATATCAATAAATCATA
>JAEEGL010901758.1_pt1 | contig 10514 bp, 6 predicted proteins | sample 9134231 | NCBI WGS metagenome assembly JAEEGL01 (sample SAMN16246548, study PRJNA631951) | gut metagenome | biome: gut microbiome; feature: rumen; material: fiber-attached | host: Bos | place: Iran: Karaj | collected 2018-10
CGGCGGTCTTTCTTATAGAGTTTGTACTGGTCCTTGGTCAGGATTTCCTTCATAGCCAGGTCGAAGGCCTTCTGGTTGTCTTCAATCTCGGCCCAGGCGTCCTGTACCTTCATCATGCGCTCCTGCATCTGCTGGAAGAATTCCTGACGCTCGGCATCGCTCATGCTGCGGGGATCCTTGCGCTCGCCCTCTTTCCTCTCTCCCAGGATGGAAGGATCGAACTGGAGCTTGGAAGCGTATTCCAGGTTCAGGGCAAAAACCTGAGGCACCTGCTCTTCGGTGAGTGTGTACTTTTCTGCCATTTCGGAGGTACTGGTTTCGGCATACACCGTATCGGCCAGTACTTCAGGCATTTTGAACTCTTCCCCACGGCCGGGACGGCCACCGGGACGCCCGCCCTGAGGAGGCTGGGCCTGCATGATAAGGGACGCAAGCAGAAAGGCTGCGGCAATCAGTAAATGTTTCTTCATAGTTATGAAAGATTGAAATTGTTCCAAACAAACATCTCTTTAGACACGGCGGAGGCCGTTCCGTTTAATTCTTTTTCTTATATTTGTACATTATGGCAAAACAGAATGTATACCTGGCCTCCAAGCCCCGTTATGAGATACTGGACGGGTTGCGCGGCGTGGCCGCCCTCATGGTGGTCATCTTCCACTGTTTCGAGACTTATGTGCCCACCTTCGGCACCCAGATTGTGAACCACGGCTACCTGGCGGTAGATTTCTTCTTCGTGCTGTCGGGCTTCGTGATTGGCTACGCCTACGACGACCGCTGGGACCGGATGAGCACCTGGGGCTTTTTCAAGCGCCGTCTCACCCGCCTGCATCCCATGGTGATAGCCGGCATGGTGGTGGGCGCCTCCCTATTCTTCTTCTCTCCCAGCTACTTCCCCAAGACGCAGACGGTGGAAGGATGGAAGTTCGCCCTCTGTTTTGTCATGGGCCTGTTCATGATTCCCTGCGGCTCCCGGCTGGACATCCGCGGCTGGAACGAGGTCAATTCCTTCAACGGCCCCCAATGGACGCTTACCATGGAATACATCGGCAACATTCTCTATGCCCTTGTGTTCCGCCATCTTCCCAAGGTAGCCCTGGCGGTGCTCTGTGCCTGCTGCGCCGTGCTCACGCTGGACGTCACGCTGGGCTGGGACCTCTTCGGCTTCTTCCCGGAAGGCCCGCACTATACCGTCATCGGCGGCTGGAGCCTGGACCCCGAGCAGATTTACATCGCCTTTACCCGGCTGCTGTATCCCTTCCTCTGCGGCCTGCTCATCTCCCGCATCCTGCCCGGACGGCGCACGGAGGCTAATCCCAGCGGCTCGCCCATCCACATCCGCGGCGGCTTCTGGTGGTGCGCCCTGGCCATCGTGGTGCTCCTGGCCATTCCCTGCATCGGCGGCAAAACGCCCGGTCTGGCCGACGGAATCTACCAGGCTGTAACCATCCTGGCCCTGTTCCCCATCATCGTGCTCACGGGCGCCGGTTCCCGCACCACGGACGCCTTCTCCACCAGGTTCTGCAAATGGCTGGGAGACATCTCCTACCCTATCTATATTACGCACTACCCTATTATGTATATGCAGATGAGCTGGGTCCAGGACCATCCCGATTCTCCGGTCTGGATCCACATCATGGTAAATGTAGGCGTAGTGGCCATTTCCATCATCCTGGCCTACGGCCTGCTCAAGGCCTACGACCTGCCGGTGCGCGCCTGGCTCACCGAGCATTGGCTCAAACGAAACAAACAAACCGCATAGCTATATGAAACGAATTGTGATTTTGGCCTTATCGGCCGCCCTTCTGGCTGTATCGGCCCCCTCTGATGCCTGCACCAACTTTATCGTGGGCAAAAAGGCTTCGGCCGATGGAAGCGTCATGTGCACGTACAACTGCGACAGCTTCGGCTTCATCTCTCCTCTCACCTATTCCCGTCCGGGCCAGCACGAGCCCGGCGAGAAGGTCGCCATCCGCGGATTCTTCCCCGGCTCTCCCGTCCATTACATTGACCAGGCCCCTTACACCTACGCCGTGGTAGGCCTGATGAATGAGAAGCAGGTCTCCATCGTGGAAACCACCTGGGGCGGCCGCCGCGAACTCCGCAACCCCGAAGGCTGGCTGGGCTACTTCAACCTCATGGAGCTGGCCCTTCAGCGTGCGGCATCGGCCCGTGAAGCCATTGCCGTGATGAACAACCTCGTCAACGAGTACGGTTACAACGAGACGGGAGAATCCTTCGCAGTGTGCGACAAGGACGAAGCCTGGATCATGGAACTGGTCGGCAAGGGTGAAGGCCGCAAGGGCGCCGTGTGGGTGGCCCTCCGCCTTCCGGACGACTGCATCAGCGCCTATGCCAACTGCAGCCGCATCCAGCAGTTCCCCCAGGCCAAGAAAGTAGACAAGAAGCTGGGCTTCTACGTAACCGCCGACGGCAACACCATGTATTCGGCCGATTGCATCAGCTTCGCCCGCGAGATGGGTTATTTCACCGGGGCCGATAAGGACTTCAGCTTCCGCGAGGCCTACAATCCCATGGACTTCGGAAAGATCCGCGCCTGCGAAGCCCGCGTCTGGAGCTTCTTCCGCCACCACTACGACACCGAGGTCATGGACTCCTACCTCCCCTTCATCAATGGCGATATGAGGGAAATTGACCACCTTCCCCTGTGGATCAAGCCCGACCAGCCCGTCACCTACCGCGACATCCAGAACGATATGCGCGACCATTTCGAGGGCACCGCACTGGATATGACGGCCGATGTAAGCGCCGGCCCCTGGGCCTCCCCGTACCGCAACCAGCCCGTGAACTTCAAGGGCCCCGAAGGCGTCAATATGTTCCGTGAGCGTCCCATCGGTTGCCAGCAGAGCGGCATGACCCTGGTCTGCCGCATGCGCAACTGGCTGCCCGACGCCGTGGGCGGCATCACCTATTTCAACATGGACGATGCCACCATGGTGGCCTACGTACCCGTATACTGCGGCATCAACCGCATCCCGGATCCCTTCCGCGACGAGAACAACAAACTCACCGAATTCTCCTTCGAGAGCGCCTTCTGGATGAACAACTGGGTGGCCAACATGGTCTATCCCCGCTGGAGCGCCATGTATCCGGACCTGAAAGACGCCCAGACCGAACTGGAAGATTTCTTTGAGGCCGATCAGGCCGATGTAGAAGCAAAGGCCGCCGAAATGACGCCTTCCGACCTCTCCGACTTCCTCACGGGAAAGACCATCGCCTACACCGACAAGATGATGAAGCGTTGGGACAAGCTGGCCAAATTCCTCATCGTCAAGCACAACGACCAGGTCATGCGTCCTTCCAAGGACGGTGAGATCGTCCCCGGCCGCCACACTTCTCCCACCTATGCTCCGGTATTCATCGAAGCCGTCAAGGCCCAGACCGGAGACCGTTACGTAAGGCCGGAACTCAAGAAATAATGGTACAGGCAGTTATCTTTGATTTGGACGGAACCCTCCTCAACACCATCGAGGACTTGGGCGAAGCCGTGAACCATGCACTGTCCCTTCACGGATACCCCCTCCATTCGCTGGAGGAGTACCGCGGGATGGTGGGCCACGGCGTCCGCAACCTGGTCACGCAGGCCCTTCCCCAGGAATTACAGGCCGATGAAGGCCTCATTGACACCTGCCTGGCCCAATTCAAGGATTACTATACTGCCCACATAGATGTACACACACGCCCGTACCCGGGCATGGTGGAAGTGGTGCAGCAGCTGCACGCCCATGGCGTCAAGCTGGCCATCGCCTCCAACAAGTTCCAGTCCGGAACCGAGACCCTGATAGCCGAATTCTTCCCCGGCATCCCCTTCGTGGCCGTGCTGGGGAACCGGCCCGGGTATCCGCTGAAGCCGGATCCCGAAATTGTGGGCGAGGTCCTGCGCCAGGCATCGGCCTCCCCTTCCCAAACCGTTATGGTGGGTGATTCGCTCACCGATATGAAGACCGCCTCCAACGGAGGCATCCGCGGAATAGCCGTAAGTTGGGGATACCGGGCCCTGGAGCCCTCCCCGGCTTACGCGTTAGTCCATTCCCCTTCGGAACTTCTTTCCCTTATACTTTAAACAGCATTCCGCCGATATTGTCCCGGGATGCGCCGGTGACGGAACGCAGGCAGGAGGGCTGGTCAAACATATACAGCACTCCCAGGAAAGCGAAAATGAGGGCCTCCTTGAATTCAATGATAGCAGGCTCCGGTACCACTATGTCGCAGCCGGAAAGCTCGCGCATGCGGCTGATAAGGAACTTGTTGTAAGCCCCGCCTCCGGTAACCAATAAGCTACGGCCGGGCTTGGTAACCCTGGCCAGTTGCTCCGCGCAATGCTCATAATAAGTGCGCAGAAGATCTTCCAGCATGAGGCCGGAAGCATCCAGCAGCGGGAAAACGTTGGCCTCCACCCATTCGCGGCCCAGGGACTTGGGCCAGGGCTTGGAATAATAATCCAGGGCGTTGAGCCTGTCCAGCAGCGGCGGATAAACCGTGCCGCGGGAAGCGATCTCTCCATCGCGGTCCATTTCCTGGCCGATGCCGCGGCAGAAGCGGTTGATTACATAGTTAACTGGGGAAATGTCGAAGGCAATGCGCTTGTCCCCTTCCCGCCAGGAAATGTTGGAGAAGCCCCCAATATTCAAACAATAGTCATATTGGCCGAAAAGGAGGTTGTCCCCCACCGGCACCAGCGGAGCGCCCTGGCCACCCAGCATGATGTCCAGACGGCGGAAATCCGACACGGTGGGAATGCCCGTCTCGGCAGCGATGGCGGCGCCGTCGCCTATCTGATACATAATGCGCTTGCCGGGCTCGTGGAAGACCGTGGAACCGTGCGAGGCTATGATATCCGGCTTTACCTTGAATTCTGCCAGAAAGTCGTTCACGCGCTGCCCCAGGAATCGGCCATATTCACTGTGGAAGGCTACGAATTCGTAGGCACTCATATTCTGGACGTCCTTTCCCAGTTTCTGTTTGAGCTCTGCGGGATAGTCGTACCCGCGGGCGCAATCGATATGGAAACTCCACTTACCGTCTGTAAGAGTAAAAGTAGCACAACAGACATCCAGGCCGTCTACGGAGGTGCCGGACATAAGGCCGATGCTGGTCATAGTTCTGGTCATTTCGTTCTAGATTAGTCCAATACAAAGTTAGGAAAAAAATAAAAAAATTTTGAAATATTTAGATTTAGTGCATTTCTAATATTTTTAATAATAATTTGAAAGTAAAATTGGGTTGCATTTCTTAAAATATGTTAATAATCATCCCAATTGCCTGCAAATGTGCTAGTTGCATGCACTTTTTTATAATGAATAATTGTTATATTTGCACCCGGCAGCCCTTAGAAAGCGTTTAATAGGGCTGCGCATAGTAAGGTTAGTAATACTCTGGTAGTGTGCTTGTTAAGAAACTATTTATCACTATCAATATTTATGTTTAATCTAAGGTTTATCGTGTTATGAAACGAGCTTTATTGCTTTTGGCTTGCCTTTTCGCAAGCCTGACGGTAACGTTTGCTCAGAACACCATCAAGGGTACTGTCCTTGACGGTAACGGAGCACCTATCGTGGGTGCCTATGTGGTGGTCCAGGGTAGTAACACTCTCGGTTCCATTACCGACGAGTCCGGTGCTTTCTCCATCGCAAACGCACCCGCGACCGGAACGCTGACTGCATCCTGCATCGGCTATTCCACCCTTTCCGTTCCTATCACTGCTTCTCCTATCCGCATCACGCTGCAGGAGGATGCCGAGTTCCTGGACGAGGTCGTCGTGACCGCCCAGGGTCTCACCCGCAAGCAGAAGGCTATCGGTTACTCAGCCCAGACGCTGAATGAGGAAAAACTCACCATGACCCACAGCTCCGACCTGGGTAACTCCCTGGCCGGTAAGGTGGCTGGTGCCCAGTTCTGGGGCGCCGGTGGTGCTACCTTCAATGAAGGTTCCATCGTCCTGCGTGGTGCCACTTCCTATTCCGACGCCAAGGGTAACGAGCCCATCTACGTGATCGACGGGACCATCGCCTCCGCCTCCGCCATCAACATGGACGATGTGGAGAGCATCAACGTGCTGAAAGGCCCCTCCGCTACCGCCCTGTACGGTTCCCGCGGTGCCAACGGTGCTGTGATCGTGACCACCAAGAAGGCTGCCGAAGGCCGTACCATGCTGGAATTCTCCCACACCACGGCTGTCGAGACCTATTATAATCATATCAAGCTGAACGACCTCTACGGTGGTGGTTCCATGGGTGGCGGTCTTACCTCCCTGGCCAACAAGTACGGTGCCGACGCTTATGATTACACTTCCCCTACTTTCCTGTTCGACGACAACGGAGACGGTACCTATTCCATGGACTACTACTCCGACGAGAACTGGGGCCCCCGTTACGACGGCACCACCCTCGTGCGTTCCGCCCTTTCCTGGGATCCCACTTCTGACAAATACGGCACGGCCGAGCCCTGGCAGGCCCGTCTGAACCTGAGCGACCTCACCCGCGCCGCCTGGTCCAACACCACCAGCATCGCTTTCTCCAAGTCCGTTAAAGGCATGAGCACCCGTGTGTCCTTCACCAACGTGGACCGTCAGGGTGTCATGTACAACTCCAAGGCCATCCGCCGTTCCGTCAGCATCGCTACCACTTTGAAGCCCACCAGCTGGCTCACCGCCGACTTCAGCTACCGCTATCGTTTCCGCCAGAACCAGAACGCTGCAACGGAAGGTTACAGCGCCGATGGTAACGTTGTGTGCGACTTCGTCCAGTGGGGTCAGACCAACGTGAACATCAAGGATTACTTTGACTGGCAGCGTCCGGACGGAAGCTGGCGCACCTGGAACATCACGGATCCTACCGACCTCAGTGCCAACTTCCACGACAACCCGTACGCGACGCTGTACAACTACAACAGCAAGTCCACCTTCAATTACCACCTCATTGCAGGTGACATTTACGCTACTCTGCCCCTCAACTTCAAGATCGGCGTCCGCGTAAACAACTACATCAATGCCCGTCAGTACGATGCCAAGCACGGAACCGGCTCCATCAACTGGTCTCCTTCCTTCCGTACTTACCACGTTCAGGATAACGACTTCACCGCTCAGGGTTATCTCACCTATGCCGGTCAGTTCGTAGACAACAAGCTCTCCGTGGAGGCCGCCGCCTTCGCCGAGACCCGCAGATACGACTACCGCTACCTGAACTCCTCCACCAATGGCGGCCTGTCCCTCAAGGACTACTACAACCTGAAGGCCTCTGCCAGCACCTACTCCACCAACAACGAGGAGACCCACTACAAGACCCGCTCCTTCTTCGGTACGGCCACTATCGGTTGGGACGACCTCGTGTACTTGGATGGTTCCATCCGTTACGACCTGGATTCCCGTCTGCCCGTTGAACACAACGGTTACCTCTATGGCGGCGGCTCCGTATCCTTCATGGCTTCCAAGCTCATCAACGCCCCTTGGCTCAACTTCTGGAAGATCCGCGGTTCCGTGGCCCAGGTAGGTTCCACCATCAGCGCCTATCAGATCTATCCCACCTACACCATCGGCACCAAGAAGAACGGTCAGACCACCATGTATGAGCCTGCTACCCTGAAGAACCCCAACGTTCTTCCTACCATCTCCACCTCCTTCGAAGTAGGTACCGAGTTCAAGATGTTCGGCAACCGTTTCTACGGTGACATCAACCTCTACCAGAAAGACACCCGCAACAACATCATCGATGCCGATGTGCTTCCTCAGTCCGGTTACTCTTCCCGCAAGGTGAACGCCGGTCTGGTCCGCAACAAGGGTATCGAAATCGTTCTGGGTGGTACCCCTGTGCAGACCAAGGACGTTACCTGGAACCTGAGCGCCAACTTCGCCCGCAACGTCAACACCCTCGTAGAACTCACCGATCCCAACCTCGCTGATGAAGAGACCACCATCTACTGGACCCGTTTCTACTATGAGTGGTACAACAAGGCCATCGAGGGTCAGCCTATCGGTGTCATCCAGTCCGCCGCCCGTTGGGCCAAGACCGAGGACGGCACTCCTATCCTCCAGGCCGGTAATGCCTCTTGGGGTGATGTGCGTCCTGTCTACGACCTGGGTAACCCCAAGACGGTCGGTAACGTACAGCCTAAGTTCACCGGCGGTTTCTCCACCGATATCCGCATCAAGAACTTCACCCTGGGCGCATCCCTGGACTTCCTCGTAGGCGGCAGCCTGGTCTCCTGGACCAACATGTGGGGCACCGGTTCCGGTGTGTTCGCCTCCACGGCCAAGATCAACAACAGAGGTGTCAACGAGCGTGAGCCCGTCCCCTGCGGCGGTGGTGTCTACATGGAAGGCGTCGATAAGGACGGCAACCCTATGAGCGGTTACGTGGACGCTTACCAGTACTATCACTACAAGGCTTACTACGATTGCGACTCCTGGGTATATGACCGTACCTATGTAAAACTCCGCGAGGTTTCCCTCAAGTACGATCTTCCTCAGAAATTCCTGAACAGCCTGGGTATCGGCCTCACCAAGGCCAGCATCGCCCTGGTTGCCACCAACCCCTGGCTCATCTACTCCGCCTGCCCCAACCTGGATCCTTCCGAAATCGCCGGCGTAGAATATAACTACCTCGAAGGCGGTCAGGCCATGTCTACCCGCTCCTTCGGTGTCACTCTCAACGTCACTTTCTAAATAGGAGGAATCAATTATGAAACAGTTTAAGAGTATCCTTCTTTCCGTTCTGACGGCTTCCATCCTTGTTACCGCCTGCAACCCTGCAGACTTTGGTGACATCAACAAGGACCCCAACAACCCTTCGACGGCTTTCACTAACTACCTGTTCACTTCGGCCGCCACCTATGTCCCCTACTTCGTACTGGGCAGCGCTACCAACGGTTACGACCCCTGGCAGCAGGAATGGCCGGGTTATATCTCCGAATCCAAGAACAACCAGTATGGACCTCTGGCCACTACGGCCCAGTATTCCACTGTGAGCACCATTTACCTGTATGCTCTCCGCAACCTCAAACAGATCGTCGAGATGAATGAGGACGAAGATCAGAAGGGTGAATCCAATGTCCTGGCATTCGGTTCCAACAACAACCAGATTGCCGTTTCCAAGACGCTGTCTGCCTTCTATTACATGTCCCTGACCGATATCATCGGCCCCATTGTCTTCACCGAAGCCCTCAAGGGTAAGAGTGACGACATCTGGACTCCCAAGTATGACTCCCAGGAGACGGTTTATGCCGGTCTGGACACCATGCTGAAGGAAGCCTACGGCCAGTTCAAGGAGAATGAAGACCTCAGCGGTGCAGCCGACATCCTGTTCGGTGGCGATGTGGCCAAGTGGAAGAAATTCAACGCTTCCCTGCGTATGCTCCTGGCCATCAAGATGTGCGACGTGGATCCCGCCAATGGTAAGACCCGTTTTGCTGCCGCCTACAGCGATGGAGGTATGACCAGCAACGCCGACAGCTTCATGTACACCTACGACGACCTCACCTGGAACCGTCTGTACTACTGGGTCAGCCCGGACTACTCCGGCGCCGGTTTCAACGCCGTTCCCAACATGTTCATCGTAGAGCAGATGAAGGCTCTCAAGGACAACCGTATGTTCAAGTACTTCGACATCGAAGGTTACCGTGGTCCCCGCCCTGCGGACAAGTTCCCCCGCGACTCCTACGATTCCTTCTACGGTGTTCCCTTCGGTCTGTCCACCAACGATGCCGTTAATGCCTGGACCAGCGTCTGCTGCTCCATCAACAGCAGCCTCCTGGGCATGAGCGCTACCGTTCCCGTGATTCCCGCCGCCCGCGTTCTCTTCACCGAGGCCGAGGCTGCCGCACGCGGCTGGATCAGCGCCGATGCCAAGGCCCTCTACGAGGCCGGTATCGCCGCCTCCTTCGAGCAGTGGGGTGCTGAGGGCGCCGATGCCTACATCGCCAGCGAAGCCGTAGCTTTCGACTCCAGCAAGGCCATCGAGCAGATTGCCATACAGCGTTGGATTGCCTCCTACATGTCCGATGGTGTTGAGGCCTGGGCCGACTGGCGCCGACTGGACATCCCCAAGATGCCCGTTGGTCCCGGTGCTGCTGACAGTGGTAACACCCACTATCCTTACCGTCTGGGCTTCTACACTGACACCGACGTAGATTACAACTACGACAACTACGTGGAAGCTGTCAAGATGCTCCGCGGTGGTGTGGACGATGTGACCAGCCGTCTGTGGTGGGATGTCGAGCCCAACGAGGAAGGTGTGCTCACTGAAGAACAGTGCGTACCTCCTACCCTTTAATTTCAAAAATGTTACAGAGAATACAGATTTGTTAAACAAAATATTGATATGATCTGTACCCCCCGGAGCGAGCAGCGATGCCCGCTCCGGTTTTTTTTGTATATTTGGGGAACTAATTGACCAAGTAATGAGTAAAGACAACCGACTTTCCCTGTTTGCCGGCCTGCTGATAGGCCTGGGCGCTTATGGATTTCTGGCTCTGGGCGGCATTCCCGGCGCCATTATCTTTGC
>JAEEGL011378213.1_pt1 | contig 10514 bp, 8 predicted proteins | sample 9134231 | NCBI WGS metagenome assembly JAEEGL01 (sample SAMN16246548, study PRJNA631951) | gut metagenome | biome: gut microbiome; feature: rumen; material: fiber-attached | host: Bos | place: Iran: Karaj | collected 2018-10
ACGTACTGGCTGATAACAGAGTCTGCAAACCGTGTCTTTCTCTTTATTCAAATTTGCGCAACTTATTCTACCTTATCGCTGTTTGTCGGTAGTTCAAGTCCTCTCAACTGAGGAAAATATCTTTTTATTTGCACTTCAAAAAAGGGCACAAGAAAACCCAGAAACCGTTGTGGTTTCTGGGTTTTCCGATGCCATATCTTTTGGGGTGGCACAAGATGTCTTGTGCGCCCGAAAAAGATATTTGTGAACGAGAATCCCTTTGTGATGTGAATCGAAATTCTATAATAATGCTATAACCGCCGCAATTACGGTGAGCCCGTTTCCGAGCAGATTGGCGATAAAATGGGCCGTCATGGGGACATAGATATTCTTCGTTTTGATATATGATACACTCAACGGCAAAGCCCAGAGCATTGTCAGCGCAATCCCCCAAAGGCGAAGCGCATGCTCCAGCGCAAAAAACAGCATACTGAGAAATGCCGTTACAATTACTGCGCTGCTGCTTTCGAGGGCAATCATGTTTTTCCTGTAAATGATCTCCTCGACAACGGGCGGAAGCAGAATCGTTGAAGCAGTAAATAAGATTATTTCACTCAACCCTCCTGTGGACAGCATGATCATACCCGTTTCAAATTGAGGAAACGAATTCTCGAGAAAAACAGTCGCAGCAAACGCAGCAGCAAAGAAGATCATTGTGATTATTACAGGCAGCCAAAATTCTCTTCCGCTTTTCATGTTCTCGATCCAAGTTTTGATGCTGAATGCTTTTATGGCGACAATATAGATCAGCAAAGACACATAGAACAGAAAATTCGTATAAATAGAATATCTTTGTGGAATGAAAATGCAGGATACAATAAAAACAGTTTCAACAATAAAGGGAATCACATTTGTTTTCAGATATTTTTTCAAGATAATTCTCCGTAAATCGAACCAAGTCCTTCCAGATGGGAAGGATATCTTTTTATTTTCACTCAAAAGCTGCCTGTGGAAAAGCCCGCGAAGTCTTGAAAACACTAAAAAACCCGCCCGGATATCTTTTCCGGGCGGACAATGTGCCTGAGTACGCCCAAAAGGTACGAAACAAAGCTAAGTACGCCCAAAAGGTACAGTGCCAGGGTAAGTACGCCTTAAAGTACAGCTTCGTCCCGACAAATCGGAATTATCTAAACCAATAGATTCCATCATTTTGAGATTGAATGAAAGCTCCTTCCGGCACTTGCCTTAATACCATGTGAACATCCATATAATCCGGCATGGGGCTTAACATACCCATAATACCGCTCGGTACACATATTGCAGTAAGTATCGGGGACGATGGAGCCATCAAAAATACAGCAAGCGGTATGATTCCCAGAAGGATCGGCATCAGACTCATAACAACGAACCTGCGCCTGCTGATTTTCTCATGACAAACTGCAAATGCAGCAAATTTTTCAAGGGAAATCCCTATAAATACCGTTTGGCCTTCGCAATAACAAACCGCATGCAGCAATTCATGAACTGGCATCAGAAGCAACCCGATCAGAATCCCAACTGGTACAAGAGCGGGGAAAACTGTTTTTGTCCCCAACCAATGCCACTTAATATAAATAATCAGAAGGCAGACAAAGAATGGAATGATCCCGTACAGGAGACTGCCGGTAAAGATGTCGGAATTTCTCTTCAGTTTTACAGCATTTTCAGGCAATGGTTTTTCCGGGAACTTGCTATCCCATTTTTTATTACCGCACCATATAATATGCGCCATTTTAGACCTCCACAAGCTCCGACTTGTCGGGATGATTATATCATTTTCAAATGTATAATACAACAAGAAAGCCTCTCTTGCCTTGGTAGACAAAAGAGGCTTCTTTTATGTCTTGTGCGCCCAAAAAAGATATTGCATATTGCGGCGGCCAGCGGCCTCTGATGCGGAGCTAAACGGCCGCGATGCGGTCTGCCAGCGGCCGGCCGGATTACGTTATTGAAGAACTTTGCAAACCCTTCATAATGGTGTTATCCGCTATGCGGAAATACATCATCGGGAGGGTAATGCATGTTAGATTACAAAGACATCATTACAAAACACTTTGCGCTCGGAATGAGCGGGGCACAGATCGCCGAGTCGCTCGGTGTCAGCAAATCCGGCGTCAACGACTTTCTCCGCGCCTTCAAAGCGTGCAAGACGCTCAGCTATCCACTTCCGCAAGGGATCACGAATTACGGCATTGCGGCAGCCGTCTATGTTTCAGACGCGCCAGTCCGCACCCGAGATCTAACCTATGAGCTGCCGGATTACGAAGCCGTTTCTAAGGCTATGTCTTCCCGGCAGAACATGACGCTCATCGTTCTCTGGAACCGGTATTCAAAGAGATGCCGTGATGGTGGGCTGAAGTTCTATTCCTACCGCCAATTCTGTGAGAAATACGCCAAGTGGTGCGAGGAAAACAAGGAGACGCTTCACTTCAACGCTGTCATCGGACAGAAGATGGAGGTGGATTTCGCCGGGAAGACCTTTCAGATGGTAGATCATCTCACCGGCGAGCTCATGGAGATCGTCGTCTTTGTAGCCGTGCTGCCGTATTCTCAGCTTATCTATGCGGAAGGGATGGTTTTCACCAAGGAGCCGCAGTGGATCGCCGTTAACAACAATGCGCTCCGGTATTTCGGCGGCGTTCCGGCGCTTGTCGTCTGCGACAACTGCAAGCAGGCCGTCATCGCTAACAAGGACTGGATCTCGCCGGAACTGAACAAGGACTATGCCGAGTGGGCCGAGCATAACCACACGGTCATCTTGCCCGCCAAGGTGAAAAAGCCCAAGTACAAGAGCTCTGTTGAGAACGCCGTCGGGATTCTGGAAAAGGGCTTCTTCCATGACATGGAGGAGATGGACTATTTCAGCTTGGAGCAGTTCAACCGCGACCTCTGGTTGCATCTGGAGAATCTCAATAACGCTCCGTTCTCGAAAAAGCCGCATAACCGGCGCTACTATTGGGAAGAGGAGCGCAAGGAACTCATGCCGCTGCCGCCCTCGCCGTATGAGTACATGGAACGCAGGCTGGCAAAGGTCTCCTCGGATTACCACGTCCGCTTCGACAACGCCTACTACAGCGTAGACCGCACCTATCTGCACAAGGAAGTCCTCATCCGGGCGTCGACCTCCACGGTCAGAATCTTCTCCAAAGAGGGCGAGTTCATCTGCGAATGGCCGAGGGCCACCAGCCGAAGCCAGTGGTCTACCGATCCGAGCCATCTCCCGGAGAATTACAGGGAAATCTCAGAATGGAACGGAACGTATTTCACTCGTCGAGCCATGACCATCGGGCCGAACACGGCGGAGGTCATTAAGCGCATCCTTTCCAGTCGCAAGCTGGAGGTTCAGACCTACCGGATGTGCCAGGGGGTGCTGAGCTTCAGCAAAAAGTACAGTAAGCAGGCGCTTGAGGAGACTTGCCATCAGGCTCTCGAGCTGGGCAAAACCACCTATACTTTCATCAAGAACACGATTCCGGTCGTTGCCGACGATCTCGGGGCTGCCGGCTACAACACCACCGCGAACGACGAGCGTAATAAGGGTGCTTTCGTCATGGGCGCCGACGCCACGGACATTAACACGCTTCTTTCTCGTAGCCAGAGCTTGGCGCAGAGCAAAGGAAAGGGCGGTGGTAAGTAATGCTGACAGGAAAAGCCCTTTTCAACACCGTGGTGACTGAACTGAATGATATGGGCCTTCCGGGAATGTCTGCCACGCTGGATGAAATGTTCCGTTCACCGGACTTCATCCATCTTGACCCGCTGATGGCCATTGCCAAGCTGGTGGAGCCGGAGTACCAGAAGAAGATTAACAAGCGCATCCAGAGCCGGTTGCGCGCTGCGCATCTTCGGGGCTGCCCACAGGAGCTTTCCAGTTGTGTCGATTCGGCCGACCGCGAGTATCTCCCCCGAGGCATTACCGGGACACTCTCATCTCTTGACTTCGTTGCGTCCGGTATGAATCTCTGTATCCTCGGACCGTCTGACAGCGGCAAATCCTATCTGGCAAAGGCCCTCGGGATCGTCGCTTGCAACGACTACAAGGTCGAATACCACCATTGTGAAGTCCTTCTGGAGCAACTTGTGGCGCTTAAGGCCGCCGACTACATGAAGTACCAAAAACGTCTGAAGAGGATCTGTGGATCTGCTCTCCTTATTCTGGACGACTTCCTGCTCCACACTCTGAGCGACGAGCGCGAGGTGAAGATTCTCTTCGAGATCCTGGAAAAGCGCTGTGAGATTAACCTCAGCACCATCATCTGCTCCCAGCGTGACCCTTCCAGTTGGAGTGCCATGATCATGAATGATGAGGTTTCTGCCAATGCAATTCTGAAGCGTGCGACCAAGCACTACACCGTAATGATTAAGCCAAAAGCATCCAGTTAAGCCGGCCGCTGACAGACCGCCAGGCGGCCGTTGGTCACCGCATCAGCGGCCGCCGCCCACCGCCGATTGCACTGTATTGCCTGCGGCATTTTTCCGGTTTAGCAGCGATATACTTGCGGTACCGATCATTCAGCTGATGGAACTTCTTTTCAGCGTATTGATTCAGTTCTGCGATACATTCGCTGTCAAAAGCATAGAGAATGCAGTCGATTTTGAATGCATTTGGATTATCAAAATCTATATATTTGCGACCATAAGCAAGATGGAATCCGCATCCGCCCATTTTGGCATCTGCAATCCGAAGCTGTCTGTCAAGGTCCGTCTCGGAAGTCGAAAACAGATCGATCAACGTGTCCTCGTGAAGAGCTTCACCGAACACATCGAAGATCTGCACGGACAATTTCATTTCCATGACCTGCTTCTTCAGGTCATTGTATTTCCCGTCCGCGTGCAACTTCGCAACATAACTATGGATCAGCTCGACCACGTCACTCTTCACATCTTCCGTTGCCGTGACACAGATGTTGAACTGAGAAAGCAATCCAGCAAGGCTCATCAGGGATTTCAGATAGCTGTTGTTTATTTTTACGGAGCGCACCATAAAAGTCAGAAAGCCCTGCTCGTTGATGAACTTCGTTATCCCTTCACGATCAATTGCCGGAAAAACTGATGTCTGCGGAACATCAGGCGAAAGCCCGGGGGTATTCTCTTGCCAGTTGTTAACCGGCTGCTCTACTGCCTGATTTGATTCGGGGGTTGCCGGAACAGGATAGTGTCCGGCCTGCTGTTGCGGAACACCTGAGCCTGAGGGTGCGTTCATAGGGCTACCTCTCCAGCCCTGCGCCTCTGCTCCCGCATGGGTCGTGTTGCCAGAAGATGCTATCGTATCCGGCATAACAGCTGCTCCAGTAACAGGCTCATCCTGGGCGCTGGTCGGAACATCAAATATACTCAGCTGTCCTTCTGTCTGCTTTTGCTGTTTTTTCTTCGATGTATGAACAGACCAAGTATCATAGGTCTGAGTTTCCAGAGATTCCCCGTCCACAACGGTCGGAATCTCGCCGCCTTCCGCTGCCTGCAACTCATCAATTACTTTCTGAACGTTCTCTTGATTGAAGTAAGGCAGGAACAGACGAACTTCATTCAGAGAATCATCGACTATAATATGAGACTGCAGCGGTGTACGCACCATACGTCCCAGCAGCTGGGCAATATACGTGGCATCCTCTGCGCGGCGGAAAGACATCATAGTCTCTGCACGAGGACAATCCCAGCCTGTGGATAGATTTTCCTTGAACAAGACAACGCGGATGCGACGGTCTTCCGTAATCTCAGAAGGCTCCACATGCGGGACGTTCAGACCGTGAATCGTCAGTGTGCCAGTGGAACCAAAGGTATGGACTACTTCATGTTCTTTAAAGGTCTCACCAGTTCGCTCTTCGATTTTGGCAATGACATCATCCAGATCTGTATCAGAGATTTTTTTGCCGGAACCGGCGCATACCTGGATCACGAATACTGGATTCACATTCTGATAGTGTTGCTCATAGGTATACTGATACCAGTGTCTGCATTTATCCTGCCACTCGTCAGTGGCAGCCTGGAGCACAGCCATATCGCTATGCCTGGTCGGATCCTCCGGATACGTAATGACGATCCGGTCCTTCAGGAGTCCGGACTGACGCACTTGGGCCGGGGAAACCGTCACTTTATGCAGAGTGGAATTTGTACCCTTACCGACTAGGGCATCAAAACGCTCGGCAGTAGCACTCATGCCGATAATGACAGGGAGCGGGGAAAGCATCGGATCCGGACATCCCTTGATAAAGCGTTGCATAATAGTCGTGGCGGTGCCGGCTTGACGTCCCTGCATGCCACGGTGTGCTTCATCGATGATGAAATACAGGCGGTCAAACTTTAATCTTGCTGTATTCTCGATTGTCTCCCAGATGGTATACTGGCGCGTATCGGAATGACGGCTCAGGTTTCCGGCTTTTCCCAGCTTTTGAGTATTCAGGAAATAGATATGGCCATCTTCCAGCATTTCCTGATCAAAAGACTCATCAGTGATTACAACACACTGTCCCATACGGATCTTATCGGCCTTCAGCTCAATCTTCTGCTTCGATTGCTCATTCAACTGAGGAGAATCAGATAGCCAGACAAAGATGGCATCCTGCTGCTCGGTAAACTGCTCAGATCCAAAGAAAATGTCCTCGATCAGGGCAGACATAATGATTGTCTTACCGGATCCCGTCGGTGCCTGAAGTGATACAACCTGCGGTACTTTCAGCATTCTGTAGTTATTCAGGGCCAACGCTGTACGAAAGCGCAATTCATTAACGGCTTGTTTCTGAAAAGAGAATAGTTCACAGATCATAATTAGTTTCTCCCTACACTCAGGCGGAAATGATCAAGGTAGTCTCTGAAGAGCTGGTAATGATGCTCCACATTTAAGTTTTTTACCATCGATCGGTAATTCACTTCGTAATCCGTTGATAGGAAAACGGTCTGTACCTCCGGATGCTCCGCAAGCACTTCCTCAAAAAGCGAGTAGGCATTTTCGTTTAGCAGAACAGCAAACCCGTTTTCTGGAAGCACCAACATGTCTGGAACGTTTTCACCGAGCTCTGGTAGCTTGCCTTTTGCCCCAGCTTTCATCCATAAGACAGGAAGCAATTCCTTAAACTGCATTCCCAAGGAAACAGCAGTTTTATCTAGGAAGCCGAGTTGGAAGAATACGGCATTCGCTTTGAAGCCCTCAGCCATTGGAAGATCACTGCCTAGGTAATTACCCTTCAGGGGATCGCCATTCACATCATGGCCTTCAATGCTGCAAACCGTACGTGGCCATGTGACATGCCGGGCAATACCAAGACTATCCCACTCCGCATCACCGGGGTGGACACCGCGCGCAGTAAGCGATTTGGCTTCTGCATCAGATACTTCATTATTTGTGACCATGATACAGCGACGTTTACCTCCATCTTCAGCATTTAGAAGGTTCACTGCATGAAGTGTGGTCCCAGATCCAGCAAAAAAGTCAACTACAAGCGCATTTTTCTTAGTTGATATAAAGAATTTCAGGCAATCATAGACCGCATATACTGATTTGGGATATGGGAATCTGCCTCCGATCATAGTTTTGATTATATTTGTCCCATATCTCTGTGCATCATGCGATGGCCTATTCCAATTGGTAGTAGGCATCTTATCTCTTCCTTTGGGATAATAAGCGCGTACACTTCCATCTTTTTCAAATCCATCAATTATTGCAATGCCAGCTTCAATGTCCTTTATATTACCGCCGGTCACATAAGAAATGACATATTCCTGCGGTGCTGTCGGTGTATATTTTCCAGCTTTTGGATAGCCCTTTTTAAGTCGTTCCTTTGCCTCTTCAGGTTTTATGCCCCAGTTCATTTCTGTTCCATCAGGCCTTACGGGGAACACCGCAGTACATCCATCTTTTATAGGGGCAGTATGCCTATCTATTCCTTCGAAAATTGGGTCTCCTATCTCCTCAATTCTTCCTGTTGAATTGTTAACATAGATTGGGTAAAACTGATTTGGGCCGCAGGCGCCTTTCCCATGCATTCCACGTGCATTAGCAAGGCTACTACGACGGAGAGTATCCCAAATAACAGGTATATTCTCTTGTTCTCTGCTCTCAGGCTGAACCACAGAGTTCCCGAACTGAATAAAGAAAATATATTCATCTGTACGAGCGAACTCCGTTTGCCTACCTGCGCCTGCGGGATTGATCACACTACTAATCATTTGCATTCTGGCTTCAGGAAACATTTCCTCAAGCAGGCACCCGAGATGCAGGTATTCCTTTTCATCAATTGTCACAATCAACACAGAGTCATTCGGATTTAATAGTTTCTTCGCCAGCCTGAGCCGCTTTTCCATAAAAGACAGCCACTTGCTATGCCTGTAGGAATCCGATCCGTCCACATAGTCGTTGTTATATTTCCAATCACGGGCACCAGTATTGTACGGCGGGTCAATATAAATACAATCCACCGTACCTGCATAGAGGTATTCCAGTAGCTGGAGAGCGTGGTAGTTATCCGCTTCGATTAGTGTATGCCAAAGGTCACTGTCCGGGGCATTGCACACGCTGTCCAGAGGCTTCAGATATGGATAAATCGGATCGCCAAATTCCGCAATAGTGACAAGGTCTTCGACCAGAAACTCCACCGCATTGGGCTCTCCGCGCTTTATGCAGGCAGCCTTGCCATCGCTGATATTCAGTACGTGGTAAAAATCCTCCACATTGCCAGACTTCAGCGCAACCTTAGCCCCACGCTTGACAGGAATATCATAGAGAGGAGTGCATTCCGGCAAGTGCTCCTCAAAAACAAGGCCAAACTTCTTCTGTTTTGCGAGTTTATCGATTTCCTTCTGAATTCTGTCCCTCAGCTCAGGGTCAGTAATCTGTCTTACAAGATCGTTAATAGCAGCCATAATGTGCCTCCATTTATATCTTTACACAAGCCATATAAACCATCATTGCGCGCGATTATCTTTTATGTACTTCCCACTCTTTATTCTGTTGTCTTTTGGCTTTACAGCATCAGCAGGAATTGCCCATGAGTTGCCAACAAGAAAAGCGCCTGGGATGCGTCCCTGGCGACAGATTACCTGTAATCGTCTGGGGGAAATGCCCCATTTTTCAGCAGTTTCTTTTATAGACAAGTATTCCATTTCGCACCCCTTCGGCTACTGATCAATGTTTACAATTTCTCAAGTTTAATTATAAACGCAAACGCGAACAAAGTCAATCCAGGATGCGCAGTTGTCATGTACAAAAACGCTTACAGGCCCCACGTTAAAATGTTGAGGCCGCAATGAAGTTCGATGTACTATATTGTCTTTTTCTGCTGTTTTTATCTTTCAGGTGGGAGGTTCGCCTTCTCCTGCCACGATGAAAGGTACCACCCTCCTTCAAAAGAGCATAGTACCCCCTTGGCGGATCAGTAGCGAAATAAAAGCAATCTACTCTTTCAGTGTAAAGAGCAAGCTGCTTTTTCCTCCAGATTTCCTGTATCGCTGTTTTGTTTCAATGAGGCCTGCCTTTCTCAAATCCTCCAGCGCACGCCTGACTGTTGATTGGGAGAGTTTGAGATCATTGGCGATTGTAGGAATAGCCGGCCAGCATTGTGCGTCCTTGCCAGCTCGATCCGCCAGATAGGTATATACTGAGACCGCACGGTGAGGTAGGTCGGAATGGTATAAAAAATCAAGCCTCCGCACTTTCTTTCACCTCCGCGTCAACAGCTGCGAATTCTTCTGCGGCATGTGATTCAGTGCGGATCGCCGGAGGCTTCGTCTGAAGCGGTTTCACGCCCTTGCCGCGACTACCGGCTCTGTTCGGCCTAGTTGCATGAGGTTTCTGTTCCTGGCCAGCAAAAACATCCATAGTATCAGCTTGGCCAGTCATCCCGCGTCCGCCTGATTCATCTGCTCCTGCATCAGCCAACATCTCAGGGTGGTACTTCTTCATAATCCCATCCAGGATTTCTTTTTTCTCTGCGTACTTCACAACTCGGTTTCCGTTTTCAGGAACAACGTAAGGGTTGTCCTTGTCGAATTTGATTCCCCATTTAAAGAACAGCTTGAGATGGACGCGCATCGGATGGGCACCTGTTTTCATGACTATAAAATCGCCTTTTGGTAGACTCTTTAACTCGTCTGGCGTCATCAGAGGGCGCTCAATCATCTGTAAAGACTGTGACGGATCATTCTTCCCACGGGACACGCTACCAGACATGACCGTTCTGCTGCCTAGCGCTTTGGACAGAGTATCTGCTGAGGAGCTGTTTGGAGCAAAACCGCCGAAGAGTGTGATCTGTGTGTTGTCCACGATTATCTCTGCTCCTTCTTTGCCGTAGTTCTTATCAAGCTGAGCAAAGCTTTGCACGACAGGGACGATCTGAAGTCTGCGAGAGCGAGCTGCTGAAAACATCATCTCAGCGGACTCGATTTTAGGCAATGTACCAAACTCGTCACAGTAGAATACGCACCGATTCTTTAATTGCCCTCCGTTCTCATCGGCCACAGCAAGGATCTCCCGATAGAGTTGCTGGATGATCAAGGAGATCATG
>JAEEGL011787614.1_pt1 | contig 10514 bp, 6 predicted proteins | sample 9134231 | NCBI WGS metagenome assembly JAEEGL01 (sample SAMN16246548, study PRJNA631951) | gut metagenome | biome: gut microbiome; feature: rumen; material: fiber-attached | host: Bos | place: Iran: Karaj | collected 2018-10
AAAAAGGGCTAACATCTATATCAAGGACGACAGGATCCTGGCTGTATATTCGAAAAATGGCGAAGGATCTGAGGTTCTTGAACCCTTCGATGGACCTATTGAAGGTGAGGCAGCAGACGCAATAGCTTCAGCTGGATTCAGTGCCGACAAGACCATCGACGGTACCGACAGGCTGGTGATCCCCGGTCTCATTAACTGCCACACCCATTCATATATGGCGTTTATGAGAAATATTGCGGACGACTTATCCTTCATGGACTGGCTGTTCGGACGGATCGATCCTATAGAGCAGAAGATGACCGATGAAGATGCGTATTGGGGCGCCATGCTTGCCATCACTGAGATGATGAAGATCGGTACCACGTGCTTTAACGATATGCAGATGAATATCCATCAGACCACCCGCGCGGTTAAGGAGACAGGTATGAGGGCCGTTATCTGCAGAGGCCTGGTCGGAAACGGAGACGACGAAGGCGGAAGAATGCGCATCAACCAGACTCTGGAAGAGATGGAAGCATTCAAAGACTGCGACAGACTGTCCTTTAGATTCGGACCTCATGCGCCATACACCTGTGACTCCGCATATATGAGGATCGTTGCGGATGAAGCTGACAAGTACGGCATGGGCATACACGTTCATTTGTCCGAGAGCGTATCGGAGATAGAACAGATCCGTGAAAAATACGGATGCAGTCCTATCGTTATGGCTGATAAGAACGGACTTTTTGACAGACCCTGTATCGCTGCTCACTGCGTACAGGTAGATGATGACGATATAGAGATCATGGCAAGGAAGGGCGTGAGCGTAGTAACCAATCCCGCCAGCAATATGAAGCTTGGAAACGGTTTTGCACCGATACAGAAGATGCTTGATGCAGGCATTAACGTATGTCTGGGAACTGATGGCGCAGCGTCCAACAATTCGCTCAACATGTTCCATGAACTGAGCCTGCTGACGCTTATCCACAAGGGAACAGGCAAAACTCCGCAGTGCATAAGCGCTGAAGAAGGATTTAAGATCGCAACCATTAACGGCGCAAAGGCTCTCGGTCTGGAGAAGGAGATCGGAAGCATCGAATCCGGTAAGAAGGCGGATCTTGCTATACTTAATCTTAAGAATCCTTCGCTTCAGCCCATCAATAACCTGATCGCCGGTCTTAGCTATTCAGCTAACGGCTCGGAGGTTGATACAGTGATCATTAACGGGCAGATCACCATGGAAGGCAGGAAACTGCTGACAATAGATGAGGATCTGGTGTATGATAAAGTTAATGCTATAATCAAACGTATTGGAGGATAAATCCATGGCAAGCGAGATCAGAGATTTAGGCCTGGCAGAGTCGGGACACCGTAAGATCGAGTGGGTGAAGAGAAACTGTGACCTGCTCCGCACTCTTGAAGAAGAATTTTCAAAGACAAAACCTTTTGCAGGCAAGAAGATCTGCCTGTCGGTTCACTTGGAAGCCAAAACCGCATATCTGTGCAAGGTTCTGGCAGCAGGCGGAGCGGATATGTATGTGACCGGATCTAATCCCCTGTCTACTCAGGATGACGTTGCAGCCGCACTGGTGGACGACGGGTTGGAGGTTCATGCGTGGTATGGGGCAACTGATGAAGAATATGAGATGCACATCAGACATACCCTGGAAAACGGTCCCAACATCATAATCGATGACGGCGGTGATCTGGTTAATATGGTTCATTCGGAAATGACTGAACTGATCCCGGATATCATCGGCGGATGCGAGGAGACAACGACAGGCATCATAAGGCTTGAAGCCATGAATAAGGCAGGGGCGCTCAAGTTCCCCATGGTAAGGGTTAACAACGCTGACTGCAAGCATTTCTTCGATAACAGATACGGTACCGGACAGTCTGTATGGGATGGAATAAACCGCACGACCAATCTGATCGTTGCAGGCAAAATAGTAGTTGTTGCAGGATACGGCTGGTGCGGTAAGGGTACCGCCATGAGAGCTAAGGGCCTCGGCGCCAGAGTAATCGTCACGGAGATCGATCCTATCAAAGCTATCGAAGCAGTTATGGACGGATTTGATGTAATGCCCATGAATGAGGCTGCTAAAATCGGAGATTTCTTTGTAACAGTTACCGGAAGTGATAAAGTAATAGATGAGGAAGATTTCGCGGTTATGAAGGATGGCGCTATCTTGTGTAACGCCGGACATTTCGACTGCGAGATAGATATGGCAAGACTCAGACAGATCGCAGTCGAGACCAGTGAGATGCGTAAGAACATCATGGGATATAAGCTTCCTACGGGACAGTGGATATATATCCTTGGTGAAGGCAGACTGGTGAATCTGGCCTGCGGTGACGGACATCCCGCAGAGATCATGGATATGAGCTTCGCCATTCAGGCACTGTCAGCTAAGTATCTTGTGGAGCATGGAAGCGAACTTACAGAGAAGCTTATTGATGTTCCCCGGGAGGTTGACTGCGATGTAGCGGTAAGGAAGCTTAAGTTCCTCGGAAAAGAGATAGATGTGCTCACTCCCGAGCAGGAGAAGTATTTGAATTCGTACGCGTTGTGAAAGGAAGAAATATGTTTGTAGTAATCGGAGGAGGACTCCTCATAATAATTCTGGCAGTGGTAATATCCGTGGTAAGTACTTTTGTGTCCTCGGTTGCGTCAGCAGTGGACGATGAAGAAGATTAAGTTCGCGTGACACATAACTGTCCGGGAAGGTCTATTACCTTCCCGGATAGATATAATGATCGGGACGGAAACATACACTTCCCTACCTGCGGCCCGTTAGTCCTCGGTACGGGAAGGTATGTTTTCGTCCCGATATGACTTATGTGGGAAAGTATATTATCTTCCCGGAACAAGCAGATGTCGGGTCACGCTCGGTGCACACAAGGCACAGATAGGGGCGTTATAATATGGAACCTCGGTATCCGGTTAAGTAGGATATAAGATACAGGATTAGCAGGTGGGCGGGGTAGATGATGTAGAAAAGGTATTTGAGGCCGTGGCCGCGCTTGCCGTTGTAGCGTTCCACGAGAGGAACGTTTAGCAGGCAGACGATTTCCATGGAACTGGAGAGCATGGTGAGAGCAAGAGTTGCGGAGACCATGCGACCGAAGAAATCGTATCTGTACAGATACATGAGCGCGAGGGCTATGATGCCGGCGGATCTGTAATCGCATTTCACCAGATCGGCAACGTAGGCGAATCCGGACATGATGATCAGATCCGTACACATGATCATGGCGGTGCGCTCGTCTTTTTTTCTTAAAGTGTTCCGGATCATGCCGTATATGAGCGCAAGCGAGAGGATGGCGCAGATCGGGTATGCAAATCTGGTCTCAAGACTCCAGCCGATGACAGCCTTGGTGTCTTTGCCGATACGCCAGGTGAAGTACGCCACCGGAAACAGAAAAACACATATTATGATAAGCCAATCAGGAAGCCGGTCGATCAGATCGGCTCTTATTTTTTCAAAGAGCCACAGCATCAGCGCCCCTAGGAGCAGAGTCAGGTAGACGTTCTGATGAGTCCATTCAAGGATCGAGTTTTCCATAGCAAGATCAAAGGGGACCTCGGATATTAATACGAAGATGAACAGCCGGATCACATATTTTAACCGGCTTCTCGTATAGATCATTCCTTCAAGGAGCAGGAACAGATAAAGCGGGAAGGCGAGCCGTCCCACAAGGCGCATGGTTTTGTAGATATAATACAGAGTTGTGCCTTCTTCGGTCCTTCCGGGTATGAAATATACAACGCACCGCCCGATGTGGTCGATGATCATGCTGATGACGGCTATGATCTTTAAAGTGGTTCCGGTCAGGCCGGAAGCCGGAGTCATGGTTTTAGTATCTGTATTCACATAAATCCCTTTTCTTGACAGAATAACGAATATATAATAGATAAATAGGTTGAAACAAATTACAACCTATACCATTATATCGGAACAAAGATCCAAATCAATATACTGAGAGGAATATCATGAAAAAGAATGAAGCGGAAAACACTCAGGAATTAACAGAAAAAAAAGATACCCGCATGACCAATCTTCTGGTCATCTTAACGGCGGTGGTGTTCGCGGCGATAGCGGCGGTGGTATTGTTTGTGCCGGGGTTAGAACTAAAGCCTGAGTATCTGGGATATCTTATCGGAGCGGCGTTAGTCATAGTAGGAATTGTGTTCATCGTCAGGTATTTTGTGACGGATGCATACAAGAATATGAACGCCTACGGATTCTCCGCCGGAACGCTCCTTGTGATCCTGGGGATATGTGCGCTTCTTCGCGCGGACGCCATAGGAATAGTGTTTGATCTGGTTCTTGGCATATCGGTGCTTCTGATGGGCATCATCATACTGCAGCACTCTCTTGATTTAAAGCGCATGTCTGACTTTATGTGGGTGATCGCGCTCATATCATCACTTCTTGCCGTTGCCTGCGGCGTGATCATGATTCTTAAGCCGTCTCCCGAGAAGATCGACTATGCGAAATATAACTGGTGGGCTGTGCTGATATCATCAGGACTTGGTTTTATCTTCAATATATACACGCTGATACGGGTTGCTATCTTCAACAAACATGAGAAGAAGACAGCCGAGCAGGAGGCGAAGGATCGTGAAACTGCGGCAGCAGCGGTAGCTCAGGCTGAAGCGGGCACTTCGACAGGAGATGTAACTGCTTCGACAGGAGATACAGGCGCAACATCCGGCACATCATATTCAGATACGTCATATGCAGGCACAACACCGACGGATGAGGCATATACATCCCGGACAACGGATACGGATACGGGCGTGACGCCTGCGGATGCCATCATGGGTGCACTGTCAGCGATCGGAGAGCAGGAAATGCCCGAGAGCACGACATCTGATCCGGAGTCATACGAAACAGGATCGGGATATGATGATTATTCAAACCGGGTTCTCAGTTATGATCTGAAGTCGGGCGAGGCGGAATCCCCTGCTACGGCAGAAGAGACAGGATATGGTTCGGGAGAATCAACCGATGTTTCAGATGAATCCGCATCAATTTCTGTAACTGATGCCACGGATACTTCGGACACCGAGTAAAGACAATTAAAACAGCCCAGATTTTTAGTAAAGTAACGGGATGCCCCACATCGCACAGAATAATATCATTAATACAGGAGAAATGATGACTAACTCTTCACCGGAAAACTATGACGAACTCATAGATAAGATAATGAATCATCTGGATTCAGAAGTTTCTGGCGGTTCTATGCGCATGAGTGTGAACGTTCAGGAGTCGGTTACGGATTCTGAAGAGGTTTCCCACAAGTGCTGTCAGGCCTATGGTACTCCTGCAAACGAAACCATCGCAAAGCTGGATATGTATTCGGATTCGCTTTTGTCTGAGTAGATTCGGACAGATAGGGAATACCGATCCAATCAGTGTTTCCGCAGCATTTTGATAGAAACTTGCATTGATAATTCAATAAGGCAATTTTGAGAAAAGAACAGGACGGGAGCCTGTTCTTTTTTTGCAGAAATCATTGCCAGATATTTGTCATTGACCAAATGGCAAGAAGCGCCCGATTTAGCAATTATTCTGATTTAATATAACGTAGGGGATTTTATCCCGTATAAATATTTATGTCTGAAATATGATCAGCTTAATTACGGAGGTGGGATGATGAAAAGATGTTTCAGGAAATGGCTGTCATTAATGATCACGGCAGTACTCATAGCAGGCGTGCTCCCTGCGGATGCATACAGCATACTGGCGAAGGAGCAGGCAGACAGCGGGGATGAGATAGTTACAGTGGACGATACAGAACTTATATCCGAGGTTATCTTTGCATCGGAGGAGCCGGATGACGACAAGAAGGAAGATTTTGCAGAGCCGGATCTGAAGGAAGTGACGTATGGACTGTGGATAGGCGGAGAACAGATCACAAGCGGTAATCTGGTCATTGATGGGAATGATATACCGGGTGTGACCGGATCAGCCGAATACATACCTGCAGATAATATACTGAAATTAAATGATTTCAAATACAGCGGAACAGGTGGAGAACATGCCGGTCTGACGGAAGGACAGACTGTTCGATCGGCCATTTATACGGATATAGCGCAGCTGGTCATAGAGGCGTCAGGCACGAACTCAATCAATGTTACCGGAAATACAGGAAATATCGCTGCTGTATGTTCGGTGGCTGAAGGTGAACTGAATTTGGATGGTGAAGGTAAGTTGACAGTCAGTGCTGCAGACTGTGTGGGCAGTTCCATAGCAGTCTATGGCCACGGAGTGTATGCAAGCAGGCTGAAACTGATCGTATCCGGAGGAAAGAGTCAGTCCAAACAAAGCTACGGCATCAAAAGTGAGAGCATCATGCCGGCTACAGTGGATGAATACACATATCCCATCGGCGGAGCGGCAGGTGCTTATAATAACATGATAGCAACAGGACAGACAGCAGCGATAAGCATGACGGAGGGGTCTGAATTTGGCTGTCTTCACGGCAGAGCGTATGAGAAAATAAACGACGATGAGGGATTCAATCTTGCTCCCCGCAGACAACCTATAGATGCTGCCCGTCTTGACGGGTACAAGCTGGTATATACTCAGGCAACGGGAGTGGAGTATATGAACATAAGCCGTGCAGGCGCCACATTTGTAAGTGAAAGTATGGGAGTGGGTGACTCAGGAAATGTTCATGGAAAATATCTGAAAACTCCTGACAGCAGGATGACCACCTATTGGGAAACCGGAGCACCTCTTTTCCCGGAGGATGGATATTCGATGGGATCGGATTCAATACCGCTGAACTATACTTTTGCTTCGTCAACGACGCCTACGGTACACGAGATTGATCTATATGGAGAAGAAAAGCTTGATCCTTCGCTGTTTACGATCACAGGCGCAACACTTAAGGGGGATTTTACAGTAAATGTTTATGGTGATAACTTAGGCGGGGTTGACAGTTATGGAATTACCAGCGGCGTTGTTCTGTACACATATTCCGCGCTCATAGAAGTACCGGCAGCGGATACGCCTGTACATATCTATTATGATGATGTTGAGATCACAGGATTCATGGCAAGACGAGATGCCAATAGGACCAAGGCAAAACAGATCACAACCTTCAGATATCTGGATTTTGAAGATGACGATGAAGGCACGATCAAATCCTTCAGGGTTGAGATATCCGGGTTTAATCTTCCTACGGGGGCAGACGATTATTACCTGATGCCGGAGAATAACGGGGTATCCGGGGAGGATGGAGGTTCTATGTTTACGCATGATCCCGGGTTAGAGTTTGCACAGCTTAAGAGCGTTGAAGGTCCCGACGCTGCCGGAAGGATAATATTAAACTTCGATGTAACCCATCCGGAACTGTTAAACGGGACGGGCGATGGTCTGGCATGGATGGGAGCTTATCTGTGTGCTAAGGTGACCGGAGAGTCTTCGTCAGTTTTTGACGCCATGGCAGATCAGTATATAAATGTCGGAGATAACAAGTATTCAACGTTAATAATATATCCTTCCTATGAAGGGGGCGGAGCGGGAGCAAAGCTTCAGGATGCCCCTATAGATGCAACGCGGCAGCGCATTTACCGTGCAGAGCGCACCAAAGATGCGGTAACCTCCGCTGTTAATATTTCATCTGATGAAACCGGCGATATGGCGGTACTTGCCGTATATGGCGACAACGGAAAACTTCTGTATGCTGACGCTTCGAAGGGATCGGAGCCGTCCACGCTGTTCCTTTCAACCGGACTGACTGATGCGCGTACCGCTTCAGTATTATTGCTTGATAAGGATTATGCACCTGTTATATATAAGGAATACTCAGCAATTCCGGAAGCGGCAGAAAGTGATGTACATGTATATGAAGCAGGCGGGCTTACCGCCGATGCGGACGGAAAGTATTCCGTAACGTGTACGGGAACCCAGACCGGGAAGAGCTATACTTTGATCGCCCTAGCAGGAGGATACGATGCATTTCCCGTTCTTACGGATACAGAATTTAAATCAAAACTTCTGTATATTGATGCTGAGGAAGCGTCCGGAACTTCGTTATCCTTTACCTTCATTCCCAGAAGAACTGAGCAGGCCACCATATTCTTGGCAGGAAAAGGCAATGCTCCGGAGGTAGTAGCCTCAATAGACAGCACCGAATCATCATCTGCGGTTGTATCTTTTGATAAGGGTAAAGGAAGCGGAACCATGGCTCCGGTAAATGTTCTTCTGAGAGATGTATATACTCTTCCTGAATGTACATTTACGGCTCCGACAGGCAAGATATTTGACAAATGGGATCTGGGTGAGCCCGGCACAGTCATAGCCCTGGACGGTGATGTGACCATTCATGCGCTATGGAGAGATACACCCACTTATGAGGTGATATTTGATATCAATGATGGTTCGGGATATACAAAATGGCAGTCTGTTAAGGTTCATGAGTCCGCTAAACTTATGAAAAATGAATTTGCAAGAGAAGGGTACAGCTTTATGGGCTGGTCACTGCTTCCCTACGCGGAAGAAGCGGATTACGCTGATGAAGCCCTTGTAACGGATCTTGGAGCAGAAAATGAGATTGTAACGCTGTATGCAGTATGGAAAGAAGGCAGCTCATCACCTGAGATTCCGGATGATTCGGTATTGGAGGATCTTCCCTCAGATGCGGATACTAAGACAAAGGTATCGAGCCTTAAATTTACCAAATCAGTACTTAAACTCACGGTCGGAGAATCCCTCGCAAATGCGGCAGAAGTGAAGGAAGCTAAGAATACAAGTGCTCCTGTGCTGTATTATGTTACATCCAACAGGAATATAGTAACTGTTGACCAGAAGGGCAATTTCAAGGCCACAGGTACCGGCACGGCAACAGTTACGGCTTATTGCGGGAATAAGAAAGCAGTCTGCAAGGTTACCGTATCAAGCTATACCACGGACATTGCGATAACAGATCATACGGGAACTATGGTTACAGATACCGAGATGCACATGGCAGCGGGAGCGCAGGATATGCTGTATGTTGTCTTTGATCCGGTAGATTCTACAGACAACAGAGCCGTGACATGGAAATCCGACAATACCAAGGCTGTCAAAGTATCAGGCGGACTGATAACAGCCTGTGAGGTTAAGCAGGAAGCATCAGCAGTGATAACTGCTTCTGTCAAGGTAACTGATCCTTCCAATATCGGAAAGACCATCACAAAAACTGCCAAGGTTACGGTTAAGGTATCACCGGTTACAATGCCTGAGGTATCAACAAAGGATGCGACTCATACCCTGGCAATTAACAAGGGATCCCTTAAGATGGAGACAACCAAGGATAAAAACACTGTAGATCTGGAGATCAAGGTTACGCCCAAGAAACAAACCCGGCTTGACAGTATTGCTGTTGAAAGCGTGATATCAACTAATGAAGATATCGTATCGGTGAGTACCCCCTCTGCATTTACAGCATCCGGCACAAAGGGCATCACAACGGTTCAACTCACAGCCAATGCACCCGGCACGGCGTATGTGTTTGTAGCAACAAAAGGAGAAGGTTCGGCGTCTGCAAATGTTAAAAAGTGCAAGGTCATTGTTACTTCGCCTGCAAAAACGATCACTCTTGAAGACGGCTCAATATCGCTTCCGCCTGTATCCGGTGACGGAATTTATGAGATCACCATGCGTCAGGGCACTTACGGTACAGTTGCAGCAGTTGTGTCGCCATCATACTCAACCGAAGCAGGCAGGATAAAATGGAGCGGCACAGGCGGAGTGACAGTCAAAAACGGACTGATATATGCCAAGACTATTACAAAGCCTGATAAGAACAAGTACGCATATGTTACAGTCAAATGCGGCAAAGCGGCACCGGTAAAGATTAAGATAACAGTAACACGGTAGGAGAAACGCCAATTCAAAGACAACAGACCGACTTTAATGAAACGGATATGTGAAGGAGGGAAACTGTATGAGATCAAGATATGGACGATTACTGGCAGCGTTGACCGCTGCGGCGGTACTTGTTACTGCTATGCCGGTTGCTGCGGCACAAGACACTTCGGCTATCGTAGAAGAAGCAGGATATGACAGTGCAGATCCTGATATAGTCGATGTGATAACAGCAAATGATGATCCGGTAATGGAGAGTGCCACAGATATACTGTCTGCGGAGAGTGCTGCAAATATTCCATCTGATGAGAACGATCCCGGGATCCCGGTTGCGGTTAATGAAACTAACGAACCTGCACAGACAGTGGAGCAGGATTCGGAAGATGAAGCTCCGGCTTATTTCAGTGATGATCAGGGTATATTCTTTGAGGAAGTGCCTGAGGGCTTCTATGATGATGATGAGATCAACTCCGCCGGTGCAGACAGTATCGAAGCGGATGAGGGATATATCTACAGTGACAGCTATTGGGACAGATATACCAGTTATTATTACTATAATCAGATGAGCTCAGATGAGAAGAATTTCTATGACAGCCTTGATAAGGCATGCCGGAAAGTTCTTTCGACCAACAACGACTTTACTACGGTCGGAGCCACATCATCCGACAA
>JAEEGL014435171.1_pt1 | contig 10514 bp, 6 predicted proteins | sample 9134231 | NCBI WGS metagenome assembly JAEEGL01 (sample SAMN16246548, study PRJNA631951) | gut metagenome | biome: gut microbiome; feature: rumen; material: fiber-attached | host: Bos | place: Iran: Karaj | collected 2018-10
CACAATATGGAATCCGCACCGATTCACATAGAAATGGATATTCCTTGTTTCAAAGTACGGCGTTACCGTTTCCCAGACCTTCACTTCCGGATGCAGTTTCTCAACCTCGCGCCATGCAGCATACCCTATACCTTTACTGTGAACTTTGGGAGAAACAAAGAGTATTTCCAGATCACCTCGTTCCCCATCCACCTTAATGATCACGCCTCCGACAGGCTTTCCATCCTGCATGATACGATAAGCTTCACTGCCGTCAATCGACCGCTCAATCGTCTCTCGTGAGATGATCTGCTCATCCTCTTCAAAATGATCATCCCTGCGCCCAAATTCCTCCAATGCACCATAATTGAATGCTTCCTGATTATCTTTAATGAATTGTTCCCTGTCATCAGGAGCAAGCGGTTTTAGTTCTATCATGGACATTCTGTCTCCTATAACTCGCACACCATAATATATTCTTCGGCATTCTCATCCACAGTCTTGAACCCTACATTCTCATACATCTTCACAGCGTAATTCGCCTTCTGCACCGCAAGGGACGCTCTTTCATATCCCTGCCACTTCAACAGTTCAAGCATCCTCACCATCAGCTGCGAACCGATACCCTGCCCCCGGTATTCCTTGTAAAGCGAAATCGCGAAAGACGGCGTTTCATCGTCCACATGTCCGTAATCGTCCATGATCCTTGTCCAGACTGCGCCGACAACCTTCCCACCGAAATCCGCTACCAGACAGTTATCACCCTTTCTGGTTCCGAAGTCATCCGTGTAAACACGCAGCTCCGGCTTCTCAATAATATCCCGCGCAGGAGCTTCCGCCCCTTTGGGAATAAAGATCGCTTCATACAGGAAATCCTTCAGCAACTCCGCCTCATTCTTCCGGAGCACGCGGACAACATAGCTCCTGTGTTTGTCGGAAAGCCTGTGCGAAACCTGTTCGTTCCGAAGCTTGACCGCCATCCCCAGAACCTGCTTTCCTATCTGTTCAGGATCTCCATCATTCCCATTACAGATCAGATCCAGCGTATCCGGTGTCCAGATATACCCATGCGACTTGTTGTACAAATACTGTTGGAACTCTTCGTATTCCTTATCCTTTAATTGCTTCATTAAGTCTCTTCCCTCTTCACATCTGATGAGACGTATAAAATGACATTCGACAGCTCAGTTTGCCTGAGGATCATATGTCGTGAGGGGTACTCATTGTTCCGGGATCCTAAAGGACAAGAACCTGTTGAAGCGTTTTTAAATGGCTTCCAGGAAGACCAGACTTTTTATGCTGTTAAAAAAGAATAGATATAATTAGGGAAACGCATTATTTGCTATTCTGCCCTTATGTGTTATTTATCACGGATACGGCCACATGTCAAGGGCGCCCGCCTTGGCGGGCGTTCATTGCTAATCCCCACCGGCAGAACTATTTTAACCTGTTATGGAATACTATGCTGCTTCAGTCAACCTTCCCGAACATATCCTTACTCACACCACACACAGGGCAACGCCAGTCATCAGGCAGATCTTCAAATGCCGTTCCAGGGGCAATCCCGCTGTCGGGATCGCCTTTTTCAGGGTCATAAATGTACCCGCAAGGTCCGCATTTATATTTACCCGGCTTAGCATCTTCCTTCTTTTCCCCTTGCACTTCCTTCTCAGGCACTCCGATAAGGCTATTTACTAATGCCGGAATACCTGCAAAATCTTCCTCTTCCGGGTTCCACTGTGACCGGATGTTTTCATCGATCACTTCAAATCCTGCGCCCCTTAACTGCTCCTGAAGGATCTTCACCGACTCACCGCTCCATCCGTAGCAGCCGAAGGCAGCCGCTTTTTTATTCCTGAACTTTAACTGCTTTAAGAACTCCATCCAGCCCGCAACAGAGGACAGGATGCTGTTGCTGACAGTTGGTGAACCTACTGCGATTGCCCTGGACTTAAACACCTCAGTCATGATCTCATTCTTATCAGCCTTGGCGATATTAAACACCTTAACTACCGTATCCGGACTCAGACGAGCGATTTCCTCCGCAATCTTATGAGCAATCTTTGTGGTGCCTTCCCACATTGTGTCGTAGGCAATGGTTACCTGATCTTCCTGATAGGCATCCGCCCACATTGCATACTTTTCCACGATCTGAAGGGGATTTTCTCTCCATATCGCGCCGTGAGAAGGCGCGATCATGTCAAATGTCAGGTCAGATCCGGTAATTTCAGCAAGTTTCTTAGTCAGAATCGTTGCAAACGGATTAAGGATGTTGACGAAATACTTCATCGCCTCCTTATTCAGCAGGCACTGATCCGCCTTGTCATTGAACAATTCCTCAACGGCGTAATGCTGACCGAATGCGTCGTTAGAAAAGAGAATGTTATCGCCGGTCATAAATGTTGCCATGCTGTCCGGCCAGTGCAGCATGCTCATTTCCACAAATACCAGCTTCTTGCCGTTTCCGATCTCAACAGAATCTCCGGTCTTAACAACCTTGAAATTCCATCCACGCTTTCCATATTGCCCCTCAATACTCCTCACCGCATTTGCCGTGCAGTAGATCGGCGTATCCGGGATTTCTTCCATCAGTGCGGTCAGCGAGCCGGAGTGGTCACATTCTCCGTGATTCGCAACGATGAAATCTATCTTCTTCAGGTCGATCTCCTTTTTAAGATTCTCCACAAAATCAAATCTGTGTGGCGTCCACACTGTATCTATAAGAACCGTTTTTTCTTCCTCGATCAGATAAGCATTCTGGCTGGAGCCGTTCATAATGGAATAGTCATCACCATGAAAGCTCTCCAATTCCCAGTCAATATAACCTACCCAACTCACATTGCCCTTTACATACTTTCTCATTCGCTGCCTCCTTATTCTTCATCAATCCATCCTGTGTTCGGAAGAGTGGATCCTTATTTGCAATGTTGGTACAAAATATATGCCCCCTATGAATCTTTGACCTGTGTTGCCGATCCGTATGCCTTATATGGTCTTCCGTTCTCATCGAACTCGGCAGTATATCTTACATAGAAAGGTATTCTGTCCTTTGTGAGGGGAATTACAGCCTCAAGGCCCTTCTCCCCGGTCTCCAGCCGCTTGTGCCACTCCCTGTACATATCAGCATAATCTTCAGGGAAAGTTCCGTTTTCGATAGCAGGTTCCGGATAATTATACATAACCTCGGGAAATCCCAGAACTTTCCTGCATCTGGAGCAGGGACGCATCTCTTTTGTAGCAATATCGAACTCCCATGCAAATGTATTATTCTGATCGCTTGCCATACGGAATTTTTTTTCATTTTCCGCAAGCTTCATATATGCTTCCTTATCAGCCGTGATATTGCGTATAGTCACATAGAACAGATGCTGTGTTTCCGTGCTTCCGATACATTTCATCGTGCTTCTGGTATATATCTTACTGTCTCCGCATGAGGGGGAATGTATAACGCGCCAGGTCTCACACTCTTCCTCATTATGGCTTGCGATAGCTCTTTTTATCGTATCCTCATACTTTTTCTTCTCGGATTCCTCCTGCTCATCCCACATGTTGCATCCGAGTATGGCTTTCTCGGTAAGACCGCTGCCCATCTCCTTTAAGTATTTCTTATTCATTCTGAGCATCTCAACATTCCCGTTCTCATACATGAAAATAGCGGATGGTCCGGCGAAGGTGTGGAACAACATGACCTCAACGGAATCAAGATTCCAGAAATTCTTTGTATTCTTATCTGTAAACAGCTTCTGCTTCATATTCATCGGCTCATGTATCAGCCCTTTTGATTTTATAAGAAACTCGTCTTTTGTGATGGGCTTTGAGTACAGATATCCCTGAATGTAGTAACAGCCGATGCTCTGCATAAAGTCTGCCTGCTCCTGTGTTTCGATTCCCTCTGCTATGACCGGCGTATCAAGCCATTTAGCCATTTGGACTACGGAGCCTATTATCGTACCGCCACGGCTACCTGCGCTTCCTGCAAGGAAACGCATATCAAGCTTTATTACATCCACAGGCAGCTCCTTAAGTATATTCAGGGACGAATATCCGCTTCCGAAATCGTCCATTTCGACGACATAACCTATCTCATGGAGCCGCTTCAGAACGGCAGATATTGTTTCAACACCATCGACTGCCAATCCTTCAGTTATTTCTATCCTGAGATGTTCCACGGGAATTTGATTGATCCGGCGTATCTCCTCAATGTGGCCTATATAATCCAGGTCATCATAAATATCACGTCTCGACATATTAACTGATATCGGAACAATCGGTAATTTGTTATCAATGCAGTATCTCTGTAATTTACAGACTTGCTCAAATACGTACAGATCAGATTTTGCCACAAGTCCACAGTCTTCGAGCACAGGTATAAAATCAGACGGATATTGATCCCCATAATCAGGGTCAGCCCATCGCACAAGGGCTTCTGCCCCCACCATATGACCTGTGGCATGATTTATCTGTGCCTGATAGCAAACATATATATTGCCGTTTGACAAAGCATCATCAAACCGTTCTATTATCTCGTCTTTTGTCAATTGCCTGTTCATAAGATCACTCCCTTGCAGCTTTCATCATTTCTTTGTTCTTATACTACATATCCTGATCGGCGTGTTATAAACTGTCGTTTTTATTCTCCGTTTCCCAGATCAGTTCTCCTAGAGTCCGGTATAGATACTCCGATTCCACCGGCTTGGTGAGATGCGCATTCATACCGATCTGTAACGACCTCTGGACATCCGCGTCAAAGGCGTTTGCGGTCAGCGCAATGATGGGAATCGATCTGGCGTCCGGCCTGTCCAGCGCCCGGATGGCTGCTGTTGCTTCCAGTCCGTCCATCTCCGGCATCCGGATATCCATCAGTATAGCGGAATACTCTCCGGCTTCGCTGTTTTGGAACATTTCCACGACGACCCGTCCGTTTTCCGCATGATCCGTCTCCATGCCCTCCATTTTAAGGACATACATCATGATCTCCGCGTTGACCTCCATATCCTCTGCCAGCAATATGCGGCGGCCGGTCAGGTCTGCCCGTTTCTTTTCCCTGAACAGGTTCAGATTGTTGTGCCGTGCGACGCGTTCAAATTCCGAGAGCACGTTTGAGGAAAACAGCGGCTTTTCCACAAAGCCGTCCACCCCTGCCTTCAGGGCTTCCTCCATAATATCGTCCCGGTTGTAGGTTGTGAGCAGGATAACGACACTCTCCTTACTGTAGTATTCCCTGATCTTCTTTGCAGTCTCCAGGCCATCCATCTCCGGCATATTCAGATCCATCAGCACAAGATTATACGGTTCCTGCTTGGTGCGTTGGATTTCCAGCATGTTCAGGGCTTCCTGTCCGCTCATGCAAATGTCTGCCCGGATGCCGGCTTCATTCAATATCATTTGCGCGTGTTCGGCGGCATATTCCTCGTCATCCACAATAAGAACATGGATCCTGCCCGGATCAACGGAATTCTCACTCGCTCCACTCGGATGTTCACAGATTTTCAGTGTTACCACCACCTCAAACTCCGTGCCCACACCTTTTTCGGATTGTACGCTGATGGTTCCGTTCATCATTTCCACGATCCTCTTCGTGATGGCCATGCCCAGGCCGGTGCTGCCGTATTTATTTTTGTGGCGGCTGTCCTCCTGGGAAAAGGCGTCAAAGATCGTGGGGATAAATTCCTTGTCCATTCCGATACCGGTATCCTGAATGTGGAATTTTAACGTGGACTGATCCTCGAAGACAGTCGTTCGTTCCACAGACAGCCGGATGCTGCCTGGAGCGTCCGTAAATTTGACCGCATTGGAAAGGATGTTGATGAAAACTTCCTTCAGTCTCGTATCGTCCCCGATGTAGTATTCGTCCACAGGACTGAGCACGCGGCATTGGTAATCAAGACCCTTGTCAAGGCACTGGGACATGATTATGGTGTTGATCTGCTCCAGCATGGCGCTGAATGAAAACTCCTCTTTCCTCAGGATAATGCGGCCTGATTCAATACGGCTCATATCCAGAATATCGTTGATCAGGCCCAGCAGATGACGGGCGCTCTCTCCGATCTTGACTAGAAAATCTCGAGTCTGCTCGTCCAGCGCATCGTTGTGCAGGGCAAGGCTGTCCAGGCCGATGATGGCGTTCATGGGCGTACGGATCTCGTGGCTCATGTTGGAGAGAAACGCGGTTTTGGCATTATTCGCAAATTCCGCCTTTTCAAGCGCTTCCCTGAGCAGCTGCTGCTGCTTTTCCTCGGCGCGCACGGTTTCCTCAATGTTGTGGATACCCAGAAGTATCCAACGGGACTCCGGCCATATGCCAAAAGGGACGATCTTCACCTGATAGGTCGTGCGGTTTCCCGCCTTGTCCATGAGCCTGAAATTGTGGTAAAGCGCACTGTCCTGCGTCAGGTGTTGGTTAATACTCTCGAGGTTTACGTTGGCGTGAATGGATTCATATTCCTCCTCGTTCAGATGACTGAGCCGATCCAGAAAAGCGGAAAGGGAACGATAGGAATACAACTCCGGACAATATTCCAGATAGCTGTCGTTCGTGCGCAGCACCGCAAAGGTGTCACGGTCTATATCCGAGCGGATCAAAACATCATAATCGTCCGTCAGGGCGCTGAGCATCATCCCCTGCTGCTCCTTGCGCTGCTTACCTAACTGGTTGACCACAAAGGACGAAACCGCCTGCAGGATCAGCAGTGTGTTGGTATTGGCGCGGGGATTGTCCACGCCGAGAAAGCCGATGATATCATCGCCAAGCTGCAGCGGCGCAGCCATAAGCGACTGGATATCCTGCATTGCGAGGATCTTGTACTCGTCCGAATCGTGATCCAGTTCACCGTCGGTAGAATTGATGTAGAACTCGCCATGAGCCTTAAACTGCACGATCCAGCGATCCACAATGGACATGTCCATGTTTTGCAGCTTTGATATTTCCGCTTCAATGCCCTCGGCGCACCACTCATAGGTGTTGCTCATCCGCTGGCTGCCCAGGTCAAATTCAAAAATATAGGAGCGGTCCGCGCCGTAAAATGACGCAACCAGGTCCAGAAGTTTGTTACAGGCGACCTCATAGTCGTCGTTCCTGTGCAAAATAGTAATGCAGTCCATCAGGAGGTCGTTGATCATGATCTTTTGCTGATCCTGTTCCTCCATTTCGGTAATCTTCTCTTTTGTATTTGCTGCAAGTTGTTTTAAGGTACGGGTCAGGATACCGATCTCATCATCCTTATCGTATTCCAGTGAAAATTCATAATTACCTTCATTTATCTGTTTTGCAGCTTCCGTAAGATCAGCAAGAGGCTTCGTAATGTGGCTGGTAAAGCGCATCGTTGCTATAATTGAGATCGTCAGGATAACAAGCAGGGCAATAAGGATATATCCGATCATACTCGTCCATCCGCTGTTGATCTCAGACACCGGTGCACAAACATACAGCCGCATGCCGTTGCTCAGCGGAACCCATGCAGCTTCTTTCTCAACCCCCTCGTAGGCATACCGTATGTGGTTGCTGCCTATGAACTGCTCAGGCTCATCTATTGCTGTTGTTTCAAGGTTCAGCTGTGCGGAATCCAGTTCAGGGTGATAAAAAACATTTGAGTTTTCATCAAGGATAAATGCGTAACCACTCTTAAAGATCGAGATGTTTTCCACCTCCTGTTTTAACATCTCATAGTCTATTTCAATGCCTATCACACCAACAAACTGATCATTCCAGTAAACGGGTACATTATATGAAATGACCCGGGCACCAAGGTTTTCAGTGTAATATGGAGGAAGCCATACCCCCTCTCCTGTTGCCTTCGGGACAGTAAACCAGACAAGCGCAGATGTATCACTGGTATCATACTGGGTAATGTCTGTTACTTCGTGTTCTATGAACTTTCCGTCCTGATATACATACCAGAAGCCTGTTACGTCTTCAGATACCTCCGGGTCTATCCTGAAATAGTAGGTAAGCACTCCGTTCGTGTTGTAGGAGATCCTTTCAAACAGATACCGGGCGCGTTCAACCTGGCTGTTCAGTTCTTCATACGGCATACCCTCGAAGCTGTCCGATACCAGCGTTGACGCTAATTTAACGGAATGTTCCACGCTTTCAAAATACTGCTCCAGATTCATCGCACCCGTTGTGGCAGTCAGATGGATCATCTGATCAGCGTCATCACTACCCAGTTTCCTGATCGAAATAGCGCCGATAACCGTAGCAATGATCAGAGAAATAATAATTACACTTATAACCGTAAGAGTAAATTTAGTCCGGATCGAAAGCATCTGAAGGTGCACCTCCTTTATGTAACAACCCATATCAATTACGAATTATTGTTTTTCGTTTGTTTTGAGAAGTTGATCAGTGACCTGTCTTTCCTTTATATTTCTAAATTATAGCACATTTTTTGTTACCGTTCACGGTTTCATGAAGGAAATGCCGGTCCTGTCTGTGAGCAAGGTTACCATTCAAGGGGCATGATGGATCAGCGGAAAAATCTGCCCCGTCATGCATGGGATACATGTTTTTTCATCAAAGGAAGGATCCACTCCTCCAAAAAGGTGTATGCCATCATGATATATATGGGAAGGAAGATAAAAAAGTCAGCGCCAACTCCGGTAAAATATCCGTAGAACGGAACCGTGAAGGTCAGGGCAAAAAGAACACAGTATATCATTTTCTGAGCTTTCTGTTCCTCCATAAAATACGTTATCAGAGGTATCACCATATAGCAGGATACATAACGGTAGCTGTAAGGCACGTATAACGCCATCGCGCCGGCCGTATAAAGGGCCTGCTTCCATTTCTCCTTCGTTTTAAAAAGAGACAGTACACACAGCAGCAGATAAAGGTTTTCGGTTATCTTAAAATACTTCACAAAATACGGTGAATTTTCATATTGGCCGAACACCCTCGATATGGACAGCATGAAATTCCTTATGTTTGTCCAACTGCAGTAGCCCTGGTTCTCAAAGAAGAACAGTACCTGAAAATACCTGATGAGCGCCGGGATCCCACCGACGAAGGCAAAGGGCACGAAGAAAATTATAAGGCCATAGATCAGCAGCCGGACAGCTTCCTTCCATCTCTTCTCCTTCACATAAATAAAGCCCATTATGGCAGGATACACCTTCAGCCCCGCAGCCATGGCGATAAGGATCAGAGCGATCTCCCTGCATACCGCGCTGTCCTGATCCTTAAGATACAATGCAATAAGCAGCATTACCGCTGTGAGGAAGGCTATATTCCCTCTCTCGATAGCTCCTGACATAAACGGCGCCGAAAACAGTATGGCAGCCGTAACGCTCAGGGAAGAGGAATTCAGCCTTAAGGAGCTTCTTGTCCAGGTAAATACCATAATAAGCGGACAGTGCAATGATAAGGGCCTTACCTATGAATTTCATATCATAGGCAGTATTGCGCATTCCTATCTGGGTGATGACTTAAAGCTCAGGCAGGTAATGATCAACATACTTGGAAATGCCGTCAAGTTCACGCCCGCACCGGGAAAAGTAGTCTTTTCGGTGCAGCAGAAGGAATGTGTTGACGATAAATGCACACTGGAGTTTATTATGTCAGACACAGGTGTCGGTATGAGCGAGGAGTTTATGCCAAAGCTGTTTGATGCCTTTACACAGGAGGACTCTACGGCTCAGAGCAAGTACGGCAGTACCGGTCTGGGAATGTCCATAGCAAGGAACATTGTACAGATGATGAATGGTGACATTACCGTAACAAGCAAAAAAGGTGAAGGCAGTACTTTCACAGTAGTGGTTACTCTGAAGGATGCAAAAAAAGGTACGCTTACAGAAGAAGATGTAATGCGCGCAGAGGCGCCGGAGCCTGTTATGCGTGAGAAAACAGCCGGCAATAACAACCTGGCAGGTATACGTGTGCTTATTGTTGAGGATATGATGGTCAATGCACAGATGCTTGGCGCGATCCTTGATACAAGGGAGGTTTTACATGAATGGGCCGAAAACGGTCAGCTGGGTCTTGAACGCTTTTCTCAAAGCGAGCCGAATTACTATGACGTAATAATCATGGATCTTCAAATGCCTGTAATGGACGGACTTACAGCGGCCAGAGAGATCCGGGCCCTTGACAGGGATGATGCAAAGGTTACCCCGATCATCGCCGTTTCCGCAAACGCATTCTCTGAAGATGTGCAGAGCAGCCTTGAAGCAGGGATGAATGCCCACATTTCCAAGCCGATCGAGATACCTGTTCTGTTTGAGACTCTTGCAAGGTTTGTCGGTACAAAGGATTAGCTATGTTTCAGATCCACATCCATTTCACGCAGGAACAGTCTCTCTGTCTCAATGATCACCTTCATATAATTAACCCTGCCGTTCACACACTATAAAACTCCTCGTCCCGGAGCACCCTGATCCTGTCCCTGTAGCTTTGAAACATAACGGTCTCCCGAAATTCCCCTGCATCCTCGGTGTGCATCGGAATGATCACTTCGGGCTGCGTCATATCCATAAGTTTTTTTAATGTTTCGACATAGGCATGGCCGCTGGTATGCAATATTTCCATATGATCCCCGTCC
>JAEEGL014731837.1_pt1 | contig 10514 bp, 13 predicted proteins | sample 9134231 | NCBI WGS metagenome assembly JAEEGL01 (sample SAMN16246548, study PRJNA631951) | gut metagenome | biome: gut microbiome; feature: rumen; material: fiber-attached | host: Bos | place: Iran: Karaj | collected 2018-10
CGACGTGAAGTCCAAGTTCCCCGCCATGTACAACGCCTTCTGCTACGGCGCGCCGCCCCACGCGGGCATCGCCCCGGGCGTGGACCGCATCGTCATGCTCATCGCCGGCGAGGAGAGCATCCGCGAGGTCATCCCCTTCCCCATGAACAAGAACGCCCAGGACCTGATGATGGGCGCGCCCTCCGCCGTGGAGGACGAGCAGCTCCGGGTTCTGCACATCCGCAGCACCCTGGACGAGGAAAAGAAGTAACCGTTCCCCCGGCGGGCCCGACGACTGCGTCGGCCCGCCGGTTTTCAGCGCCTGCCGCCCGTCCGGCGGCGCATACGCGACCATGTGAGGAGGAATCATCATGCTGACCGGCCTGCGGGAAATCCTGAAAACCGCCACGGAGAAACAATGCGCCATCGGCGCCTTCAACACGCCCAACCTGGAAAGCCTGAACGCCGTGCTGCGCGCGGCCGAGGAACTTGGCGTCCCCGTCATCATCAGCCACGCGGAGCTGCACGAATACGCGTCCCCCCTGAAGGAGATCGGCCCCATCATGGTCCGCGCCGCGGAGGCCTCCTCCGTCCCGGTGTGCGTCCATCTGGACCACTGCGGCAGCCTGGACTACATGAAGGCCGCCCTGGAAATCGGCTTCACCGGCGCGATGTACGACGGCAGCACCCTGCCCTACGAGGAAAACGTGGCCAACACCTGCCGCGCGGTAGAGATGGCGAAGGCGTTCGGCGCCGGCATCGAAGCCGAGCTGGGCACCATGCCCAGCCGCGAGGGCGGCCCCGCGGCCCAGGGACCCGTCTACACGGATCCGGACCTGGCCGTGCGTTTTTCCCGGGAAACCGGCATCGACGCCCTGGCTCCCAGCTTCGGCACCGCCCACGGCATCTACCGCTCCAAGCCCGTGCTGGACCTGGACCGCGTGCGCGTCATCTCCGAAATGACCGGCCTGCCTCTGGTGATGCACGGCGGCAGCGGCGTCAGCCCGGATGACTACCGCACCGGCATCAAAAACGGCCTCCGGAAGATCAACTACTACACCTACATGTCCCGGGCGGGCGTCCAGGCGCTCCGCGAGGTACTGGCCGGCAACGAAGGCTCGTACTTCCACGATCTGGCGCTGGCCGCCCAGCGCGGCATGCAGGCCGACGCCGAACAGGCCATGCGCGTCTTTGCCGGCATTATTTGTTGAAAAACCAGAGGTTTTTCAGCGAGAAGGGGAGCTGCGGAAATCCGCGCGTGCGCCGCGCGCACGGATCCCCTGACTGATAAGCATTCATTTTCCTCCGGAATCGCAGGCGATCCCTCCCGGAAAATGCTTTTTCCCTGCACATAAGGCCGGAAGCCCACTGGCTTCCGGGCCGGCTAAGGCCGATTGCCCAATGTCAAATCAAGGATTTGATATTGTACGCCGTCCGCCAAAAATGATGAACATGGAGGGGCCCGCGGGCCTCTCCAAACCCCTCCGGGGTTTCTCAGTGGTCCGAGCCCGCGGAAAAGGCCGTCCCTTTCCCGCGGGCTCTTCCCGTGAAAGCCCCGATCCTTTCAGTGCCGATAAAAACACGGAAGGGCCCTCCGGCCCCTCCGCGTTCCGCTTCAATATATCCATGCGCGGATCCCGGCGTTCCCGCCGGGTCCGTTCGTATTACCCATCCCCAAAGCACCTGCGCACCATCTCGGCGATCTCCGCCTCGCTGAGCCCCAGGCTTTTGCAGTATTCCACGTCCTTGCGCAGCCGCTCCAGCGCCGCCTCGGCGCGCTTGTCGTCCAGCTCCCCCGCCGGCAGTTCCCGGACAAAACAGCCCTTCCCCGTGATGGTGGCGATCAGCCCCCGCCGCTCCAGCTCTTCCCAGGCCTTTTTCACGGTGATGACGCTGATGCGCATCTCCAGCGCCACGGTGCGGATGGGCGGAAGGCAGGTCCCGCTGGCCAGCTCGCCCCGGAGGATCTGCGCCGCGATCTGCTCCTCGATCTGCTGGTATATGGGTTTTTCGCCGGACGCGTCCACGATCAGCCTCACAGCTCCGCCCTCTCATACAGCTTCTGGGATACGGCGCAGGCCCGCCAGGTCAGCAGCGCGAACAGCGCCGCGCCCGCCGCCAGTATTCCCAGCCGCAGCGCCCGAAACTCCGCCTCGCGGTTGTCCAGGTGAATCTTCACCCAGGGTACCGCGTGCACGCTGCTCTCGCAGACCAGGATGTACACCAGCATCACCGTGCAGGCGATCAGAAACGCCTTGCCCACGCTCCGCCCGTCCCGGTAGAAGATCGGCGCGAAGGTCAGGTTGAACAATCCCAGCATCAAAAGCACCAGCCCGTAGAGCGCGGCGTTGCAGTCCATGCCGGCGGCGTTTCCCTCGGGTATCAGTTTGGCGTTCAGCACCGCGAAGGGCACCGAAACCGCGACGAACAGCAGCTCCACCAGCGTCATCATCACCAGCCGGGCCTTCACGGCATCCCGTTTGCGCACCGGCAGCGTGGCCGCATACTGCGCGTCCCGACACTCCCGGGCGTTCTGGAACGTAAAGAAGATCCCCAGGCAGCAGTAGAAAAACACCACATAATATGGATACGAGGGGATCAGCATCATGGCTGTCAGCGCTAGGAACGCGTACATCACCGGCGACGCCGCCAGCCGAAAGTCCTTGTACAGCAAATTCTTCATGCGATTCATCCTTTCCCCGTCAATCCTGCGGCTCGCGCTCCATGTGCACCATGATCTCCTCCAGCGTGGGCCGGAACCTGTTTTCCTCGGGAAATCTCTCCGCCAGGCCGGTCTCCGCCAGCGCGGTAAAGCCGAAGTGGTTCTCCCGGTAGCCGATCAGGCCCTTTTGGGCCTCCTTCGCCAGGGGCTCGCCGCCCTTGATGAGTCTCCAGCTGTCCAGGAATTCCTCCCGGTCGCAGCTCCTGACGATCCCGCCCTCCTTGATATAGGTGATGGAGTCGGCGCACTTCTCCAGGTCGGAGGTGATGTGGGTGGAAAACAGGATGCTGTGCCGTCCGTCCTGGATGACGTTCTGCATCAATTCCAGCAGCTCGTCCCGGGACACCGGGTCCAGGCCGCTGGTGGGCTCGTCCATGATCAGCAGCTTCGCGTCATGGGAGAGCGCCAGCGCGATGGAAAACTTCACCCGCATTCCCTGGGAAAGCTGCCGGATGCGCTTCTCCGGCTCCAACTTGAACCGCTTCAGGCAGTCCCGGAACACGTCCTCGTTCCATCCGGGATAGAACCGCCGCGTCACGTCCGCGACGGCGCTCAGCTTTTTGTTGGGATAGAAGTCCGCCGCGCCCAGCACCACGCCGATCTCCCGGCGCAGCTCCAGTTCGTCCTTCCGATAATCCCTGCCCAGGATCTCCACCGTTCCCCCGTCCGCGCGGATCATGTTCAGCATCGCCTTGATGGTCGTGGTCTTTCCCGCGCCGTTCCGGCCGATGAATCCCATGATGTACCCCTCTTCCAGGGTAAAGGATACGTCCCGCAGGCAAAACTGCGGATACCGCTTGCTCAATCCCCGCACGGCAAGCATCTCTGCCATGTTCGTTCCCTCCATATTGTGTATATTGGATATACACAATATAACACATATCCCCTCCCCTGTCAACCCCTTTTCCATAAAAAACTCCGGGGCCGCGCCTGTTCCGCGTGACCCCGGAGCTCTCTTGCGGAAATCCGCCTTCCGTCCTCTTATCCCTTCCACTGGGCCAGCCACTTCGCCCCGCGGACGGATGCCAGCGCCAGAACAAACGCCATCACGGCCACGCCGCACCACAGGATGAACACCGGCGTCCACCCGGCGCTGTCCCGGATGGCCCCCGTGATCACCCCCGCCAGGGAGGAGCCCACGTAGATAAAGGAATCCATCATGCCCGCCACCAGGCTGACCCGCCGACCCTGCTCGTATCCCATGGGAATGAACGTGGTCAGCATGGGGTTGATGCCGTATGTGGCGGCGCAGCACAGCCCCAGCAGCAGCGCGCACACGATGGCGCTGCGCATGGCGGGGATCAGCAGCAGCGCCAGAGCCGCGCTGGTCAGCATCAGGTATCCCACGCTTCGGCGGGCGTCGCCGCCGAACAGTCTGTACACCTTCTTCGCCAGCAGCACGCCCATGAGGTTCAGCACAGGGATCAGCAGGGATGTCAGCGTGGGGTTCAGCGTCTCGGAACCGCTCAGCCCGTCGATGATCGTGGGCGCCCATGTGGTGATGCCGTCCCGCACGAATCCGTTCCCGATGCAGCACACCAGGATGAACAGCAGCCCGGAATACTTCAACATGTCCCGCACGGGCATCACCGGCCCGGCAGCGGCGTTCTTCGCCGGCGCGGCGTCGTTTTCCTGGCCCAGGTCCTCGCCCGGCTCGGGATCGTCCCGAAGAATGAGCATGGACCCGATGCCCGCCATCAGCATCCACGCGGCGGGAATGATAAAGGAGAAGCGCCAGCTCACGTAATCCGCCACGAATCCCGACAGCGCCCACGCGCACAGGTTGCCCGCGATCAGCGTCATGGTGATGCCGAAGGACACCCTGCTGCGCCGCTTGCCCTTGAACCACACGGCCATCATCTTCACGACGGGCGTCCATATCATGGACTGCGCCGCGCCGTTCAGCGTCCACAGCGCCACCAGCATCCAATACTGACTGGCCAGTCCGAACAGCAGGTTGAACAGGGCGGAAAACGCCAGTCCCAGGAAGATGTGCCTCCGGGCGCTCACCTTGTCCACGATCGCGCCGTTGATGAACTGCCCGCAGGCGTACACGATGGCGAACATGGTCTGCAGCAGTCCGCCCTCCGCACCGCTGAGCTCCATGTCCTCCATCAGCCTGGTCAGCGCGGCGGCCAGGTTCAGCCGGCCGATGTACGCCGAAAAGTAGGCCAGAAAGCAGCCCAGGAAGATGCGCCACTGGCGGCGCGTAAACTCCATTCTCACGTATACCACACCTTTGCCTTCGTTTGGAACCCCTTACCGTCCGTCCGCGTCCTTCCGCATGCCCATCACGCCCACCAGCTCAAAGTCCTTCATGTTGTGGCGGATGATGTAGTCGATATAGGCCCCGATGAACATCGCCGACAGCTTATACCCGCAGGGGTTCAGGTGGGTGCCCAGGCAGAAGTGCCGGCGAAACTCCTCGTCGTATGGAGGCGCGTACTTTTCCAGGTCGATGATATACGTATCGGAGAACATTTCCGCCAGCCCATACAGCACCTTCGACAGATTCCGGCGCTGCTCGGCGCTGTCCGGCCAGATGTCGTACACCGGCGACGTGACCAGAAAGAACTTCGCCTCGGGCTGTATCTCCTTGTACCGCTGAATGATCCGGGCGTAGTATCCCGCGAAGGTCGGCCTGTTGTTGCGCCAGTTTTCCGGGTCCACGTCCGCGCTGGAGCCGGGCTCCCGGTGGCGATTGAACAGATCGTTGCACCCCAGGGCGATGATATAGGCGTTGGCGGCCAGGTCCGGGTTCCAAAATCCCTTCTGCTCCGCCCAGCCCTCGCAGTACTCCTGGGCGGTCATGCCGCCTGCGGAGAAATTATACACCTTGCTGCCCGTCATCCGCGCGAGGTACTGCCCCCAGGAATGCTCGTAGCGGTCGAAGAGCGCCCCTTTGCCGTACACGGCGGGATCCACCTCGAATTCCCCGGACGCCATGCTGTCCCCCACGCACGCGATGGTGCGCAGGATGCCGCAGAAGCCGCCGTCGGCGGGCAGCCGGTCCAGGGGCTTCTCGTCCTCCGAAAAAAACATCTCCCGGATATCCATCCCGATCCCCCCGTTCCGCCAATGAAAAATCCGCTGACAATTATAGCATACCGCCCCGCCCTTTGCAACCCGGCCGCGCAATTTCCCCCTCTCTTTTCAGCGGCAATTTGGTCCGTCCCCTACCGGCAGCCCATCTCCGGCAGGCTCTTCAGCAGGTACTCGCGCACGTTCTCGTTGCCGATGTGCCTGCGCACGTCGTCCAGGTCCACGTAGTCCCCGTTTTTGACGCATTCCAGCAGCGCCTCGCCGATGTAGGCGTCCATGTACCGCTCGTTCCCGAATGCGGGCTCGATCTCGCTGTTCATGCGCTTGTCCAGGGCGTCCGCCATCGTGCGGAACATGAAGTGGTCCGCGCCCAGCAGATCCCGCAGCGTCTGGATGCAGATGATCGCGTTCCGCATCTGCGATACGGTGATGCGCCTCCTGTACAGCCACGCGCTGGAGCCGCCCCCCAGCAGCGCGTCCACGGACGTGTTCAGAATCAGCGCCAGCTGCGGCAGCGTTCCCGTGTCCGGCAGCGCCTCGCCCCGCTCCCAGTTGGACACGGACTGCCCGCTGATGCCCAGCCGCTCCCCCAGCTCCGCCTGGGTCAGGTTCGCCTGGCGGCGCTTTTCCTGAATGAATTCCCCGATCTTCTGATAATCCAGCGTCATTTTGTTTTTCCTCCGTTTCCTGATTTCGTCCCTTCACCGGACGCGTTCAGTATACCACGCCCGCGCCCCGCAGAAAAGCGGGCGCTGCTTGTCATTTCCCGCCCGCATTTCAATCCGGAATTGACCGCCCCCAAACAGCATGGGGCCCGCCCGGCATGCGCCGGGCGGGCCCCATCCGTCGTATCTCCTCAGTCCCCGGCGGTCTTCTCCGCCTCGGCCTGCCGGATCAGTTCTTCGATCGTCAAATCCACCGGCAGCTCCTCGCCGCCGTCCATCCCGCTTTCCGCGGCCCGCGTCTCCTCCGGCCCGTCATACGCGCCGTCGTCCAGCAGCTCGGGAGGATACGTGACCTCCTCCCGGGGCTCCTCCGTGGCATACGCGCCGGGCTCGTCCTCCACCCGCTCATCGCCCCGGAACAGCAGTCCCACCGCGTTAAAAGCGACCTGGCCGAATTTGAACACCAGGAACCCCAGCACCGCGACGGCCGCCAGCCCCAGCGCCAGCTTCGCCCCCCTGCGCATCGCCTCAGAGCGCGTACTTCGAGATGTACTCGGGCACTCTGTCGGCCTTCTGGCTGACGGACAGCACAAAGCCGCAGCTGTGCTCCGCGGAGAGCCGCTCCAGTCCCTGGAACATTGCGGCGGTCTCGGGCGCGTCCAGGGGAGACGTCACCAGCTTGCGGAACGCGTCCACGAAGATCATGGAAATGTCGAAGTTTGCCGCCAGCATGCCGCTGACGAAGGCCAGGAACGCCTCGGCGGTAAAGCCCTTGACGTACTCGCTGGCGTCCACAAAACGGATCTCGTGCCGGAGATCGTACATATATCGCTTATCGTCGTCGATAAACACGATGTCGCCGTGTTCCACCTTCACCGCATCGTTGGTCATATCGATCAGGCGCTTCGTCTTGCCGGTTCCCTTTTCCCCAAGAATTACCTGTATCATAGGGATCACTCCTTTTCATCGTAATTGGGTTACGATCCAGCGTATAATGATTATAACACATTTTCCGCCACAATGCTAGTCCCAACGAGCAGGAAATTCCCGGACGGGGTCGAATAATCATAAAAAAGCGTTTCGGAGGCGCCCGCATGGAAACCCGGCAGCAAACCGACATCGAAGAAAAGATCATCAGCCGCCGCCGCGCGTTCGACGGCCTCATCCTGCACATCGACCACGCGGAGGTCCTGCTCCCCGACGGCCGCAAGGCCATGCGGGAGATCGCCTGCCACATCGGCGCGTCCGCCGTGCTGCCCCTGGACGCGGAGGGCAACGTCACCCTGGTGCGCCAGTTCCGCACGCCGGTGGGCCGCGCGCTGCTGGAGATCCCCGCCGGCAAGCTGGACGATCCCGGCGAAAACCGCCTGGAATGCGCCCGCCGGGAGCTCCGGGAGGAGACCGGCCTCGCGGCGGAGGAATGGATTCACCTCACGGACATGGCCTCCACCCCCGGCTTTTCCTCGGAGATCATCTCCCTGTACCTGGCCCGCGGCCTGTCCCAGGGCGACACCCACCCGGACGAGGACGAATTCCTGAACATCGTGAAGCTCCCCTATTCCGAGGCCCTGGCCATGGCCGAAAGCGGCCGCCTGACGGATTCCAAGACGCTGTGCGCCATCCTCCTGGCAAGGCCCTATATCGAAGGAGGCGCGACATGACCCCCGAGGAATTTCAGGGCCGGGTGCCCACGCTGGAAACCCCCCGCCTGCTGCTGCGCCGCCTGACCCTGCACGACGCGCACGACATCTACGAATACAGCCGGGACCCCCTGGTGGCCCAGCACGTGCTGTGGGAGGCCCACCGCTCCGTGTCCGAGAGCCGCGCCTATATCCGCTACATGATGCGCAAATACCGCCAGGACGACGCCTACAGCTGGGGCATTGAACTCAAGAGCGAACAGAAGATCATCGGCACCATCGGCTTTATGTGGATCCAGCCGGAGAACAACTCCGCCGAGGTGGGCTACTCCCTCTCCCGCGGCTACTGGAACCAGGGCATCATGACGGAAGCGCTTGGCAGGATCCTGGATTACGGCTTCCGCAGCCTCAGCCTGAACCGCATCGAGGCCCAGTATGAAACCGACAATCCCGCCTCCGGGGCCGTGATGCGCAAGTGCGGCATGCAGCGGGAGGGCCTGCTCCGGAGCCGGCTCATGAACAAGGGGCATTACGCGGATATGGTGCTCTGCGCCATACTGCGTCGGGAATACATGCGCCCGCGTCCGTAACGCGGGCAGCTCGCAAGGAGGTATCGCGCATGATCCGCCACATCGTACTGTTCAGGATCAAGGATGAATTCAAGGATGAAATCCCCCAGCTGGTAAAGAACTTCTATGGCATGAAGGGCAAGATCGACGGCCTGATCGACCTGGAGGCCGGCCAGGACATCCTGGGCAGCGAGCGCAGCTACGATCTGGGCCTGGTCACCCTTTTCCGGGACCGGGCGGCCTTTGACGCCTACCAGACCCATCCCGTGCACATGCCCGTCAAAAAGCGCATGCACGAGGTCCGCTCCGGCTCCGTCGCCTGTGATTTTGAAGTCTGATCCGGAGGAATCGCCATGCTGCTGTTTTATGTTCGCCATGGGGACCCGATCTACGACCCGGACAGCCTGACGCCCCTGGGCAGACGCCAGGCGGAGGCCCTGTCCAAGCGCCTGGCCGTCTACGGCCTGGACGCCGTGTACGCCTCCACCTCCCGGCGCGCCATCGACACCGCGCGCCCCACCTGCGAACTGCTGAAAAAAGATCTCACCACCATGGACTGGTGCAACGAGAACCACTGCTGGAACACCCTCACCCACGTGACCGAGGACGGCCGCAGGGGCTGGCTGTTTGAAATCCCCGAGATTATCGAGCAGCTGAATTCTCCCGAGGTCCGCGCCCTGGACCGGCGCTGGTACGAGCACCCCTGTTTCCGGGATTGCGCCTACGGCCCCGCCATCCAGCGCGTCCAGCGGGAGGCGGACGCCTGGCTGGCCTCCCTGGGCTACGAGCACGATTTCGATAAAAACATGTACTTCTGCCGGGAGGAAAACAAGCGCCGCATCGCGCTGTTCGCCCATCAGGGCTTCGGCCTGGCGTTCCTCAGCTGCGTGCTGGATGTGCCCTATCCCCAGTTCTGCACCCACTTCGACATGGGTCACAGCGGCATGTCGGTCATCCGCTTCCCGGAGGGCCCCGGCTGGTGCGCCCCCACCCTGCTGCAGCTTTCCAACGATTCCCACATCTACCACGAGGGCCTGCCCACCACCTATCAGAACTACATCCGCATCTAAACGCGCTGCCCCCTCTCCCCGGAGGGGGCTTTTTTGTCGATATTGCCTTCCCGCCGAAGGAAAAACTCTCCCCCCTTTCCGCTGCGCGATTCTCTCCCGGATTTCTTCTTAAGGATAAATATTCACAAAATTAACCGTTTATGATTATTGACAAACCCATTTTCATCTGTTATAATGTGCAAAACCGATGAGAGAGAAGAGTAATCTTCGCCAAGGCGTTTCAGAGAGCCGCGGGTGGTGGAATCGCGGCACGGACAGCGAAGACGAATGGTCTTTCGAGGGCAAACCGAACGGAGCGATCCAAGTAGGGGCGACGGAGTTCCCTCCGTTAACAAAGGTTGCCGTATGATGGTACGGTACAGAGCGAGCGCGTCAGCGCTAAGCCGGGTGGCACCGCAGGGTTACGATATTCGTCCCCTGTCCCAGCAGATCACTTCACTGGGACGGGGGATTTCTTTATCTCCCGGCCCGAAACGCCGAAAACAGAAAGGAGAATCCCCATGAGCAAGAACGAAATCCCGTACAAGATCTATCTGACCGAATCCGAACTCCCGAAGTATTGGTACAACGTCCGCGCGGACATGAAGAACAAGCCCGCGCCGCTGCTGAACCCCGGCACGCTGCAGCCGATGACCGCCGAGGAGCTGGCGCCGGTGTTCTGCGACGAGCTGATCAAGCAGGAGCTGGACAACGATACCCGCTTTGTCGAGATACCGAAGGAGATCCGCGATTTCTACAAAATGTACCGTCCTTCACCGCTGGTACGCGCCTACTGTCTGGAAAAGAAGCTCGGCACGCCCGCAAAGATCTACTACAAATTTGAAGGC
>JAEEGL016001487.1_pt1 | contig 10514 bp, 10 predicted proteins | sample 9134231 | NCBI WGS metagenome assembly JAEEGL01 (sample SAMN16246548, study PRJNA631951) | gut metagenome | biome: gut microbiome; feature: rumen; material: fiber-attached | host: Bos | place: Iran: Karaj | collected 2018-10
CACGGATACATGATTTCCAATAGACAGCTGGGAGATAAGAGAGAAGAGTTTTACGAATTCTTATTAAATAAGCTAAGAAGATAAAAACTAAATAGAAATTTAGTTAAGACAGCGATATACTTTAAGAGTAACTATTCGCTGTCTTATTTTAAAAATGATGAAAAAATTAAATTCTTTTTGGGCTAAGGTAAAAATCAAAGATAAAATTAAATTATTTACAGGAAGCGTCTTTCTGACAATCATTATTGCGATAGCTTTTGACTTTGTGCTTATAAAGCTATTTGTTATTGATGTAAACGATATCATGGATGACAACTCCAAGAGTGGAGAGATTATCGCGGCTATCGATAGGGAAAGGGATTGTTTTGGTGCATACATTAACACTGACTCTGATGAAAATAAAACGGAGTTGAAGGAGTCGATGGAGGACACTAAAAAGGCTATAGATGCGTTAAAGCTTGACTATACTCATTTAGGCGAGAATCGCTATGCCCAGCTATTTTCACTTAAGACATGTTACGACGTATACTGTGAGGATAGAGACGAGATTTTGGCTGGTGGAATGGACAAGAAGACCTATGTAGCAAAGCTTTATTCTGTCTATAATATGCAGGACTACCTGTATAGCTATTCACAGAAGTTTGTTGATATGACCTTGAAGGAAAGCAATGGTGCCTATAAGGAGATTATTCCTAGAGTTTATGCGGTTCCAATTATTGCCATAACTTTAAGTTTGATTTTGTTTTCTGCAGTATTTGAGATTTCAAGGATGATGTACAAGTCTATTACTGAGCCTGTGCTTATGCTTGCAAATGCGTCCAGAAGAATTGCGGCAAACGACTTTTTTATACCGGATGTTCATTCTGATAACAAGGATGAATTAGGCGAGCTTGTTGCGGCATTTAACAAGATGAAATACGCCACCGGCGAATATATTATGGCTCTTGAAAAGAGAAGAGAGGCTCTTGATCAGCTTCATGCCCAGGAGGTTCAGACCCTTGAGGTGGAAAAGCAGCTTGACGCCATGAATCTTGAACTGCTAAAGAACCAAATCAATCCACATTTCTTGTTTAACACATTAAATGTAATAGATGGAATGGCCAACCTGGAGGGCGCCAAGACAACTGAGCAGATGATAAAGGCTCTCAGCTCCATCTTTAGATACAACCTTAAGAATCAGGAAATAGAGGTGCCTTTGTCAAAGGAGCTTAAGGTTGCAAGCGATTATATGTACCTGCAAAAGATGCGTTTCGGCGATAGAGTTAAGTACGTTGAAAAATGTACACTTGATGCCGAAAAGGTTTTGGTGCCTACATTTACTTTGCAGCCATTAATTGAAAACAGTATTATACATGGCATTTCTCCAAAGGTAGAGGGAGGCTATGTATTTGTGGATGTTTTAAAACAGGATGACTATCTAACCCTTTCTGTTACAGATACAGGAAAGGGTATAGATGCTGAGACTTTGGACAAGATTAGAAAGTCTCTTGAAGGAAAAGAAATAGAAGACGAATCCATGGGAATCGGTATGGGAAATATTAATGGCAGAATAAAGGCCATGTATCCTGATGCCACCATGGAGGTTGACAGCATAGATGGTGAGGGAACCTCAATTAAGATTACTATTCCTTATCGTATATGCGATACTTAAATCACCAGGGGGAAATACTGATGTATAGAGTACTTATCGCTGATGACGAGCCTATTGAAAGACAGGTTATATCCAAGAAAATAAATAGCTTTTTTCCAGAGCAGGTTGAGCTTTATGTAGCTGAAAACGGCATGGAGGCAGTGGAGCTTTTTAAGGAAAACAACTGTCATATAGCGCTTTTAGATATTGCTATGCCGGGAAAAAGCGGGCTTGAGGCTGCGGAGGAAATAAGAAAGCTAGACCAGGTCTGCAGTATAATTTTTTTAACTGCCTTTGATGAGTTTAGCTATGCGAAAAAAGCAATAGGAGTAAAGGCTTTGGATTATCTCTTAAAGCCTGGCTCAGATGAGGATATAATTGCAGCTTTTGAAGAGGCCTTTAGCATAGCAGATAAAAATGCCGGAAATGACAAATCGGCAGATAAGCTTGAGGCAGAAGAGATAGACATGTCCATGGCTGATGGACCTATGTACAAGCGCTCTAGCGTTATTGTTAAGGAAACCAAAAATTATATTGATGAACATTACAAAGAGGATATTTCACTTCAGGATGTTGCTGGAGTTTTAGGATATTCAGAGGTTTATTTTTGCAAGCTTTTCAAAGAAAAGTTTGGCAAAAGCTTTATTGTGTATCTCAACGAGCTTAGGATAGAAAAGGCAAAAACATTTCTTGCAAATCCGGATATCAATATCAAGGATATTGGATTTATTTCCGGATACAGAGATCCAAATTATTTTGCCAGAGTTTTTAAGAGGGTGACAGGAATGACACCTAGCGATTACAGGAACGGAGTAATTGGCCAATGAAAAGAAAGTTGTTGATATCAGTGCTCATAATATTTCTGGCGGCTATGGTTGCAGTAGCCATATGGCTGATTGGCTTTAGAAAGCCTACTGAGAAAGCACCAGAGTACGTGTTTTATTATGCGGACAACCAGACCAGTGATTACCCTACAACCCAGGGGGATAAACGTTTTGCGGATCTGGTATACGAGCGCACTGATGGCAGAATCAAAATACAGGTTAAATGTGAGGCAGAGCTAGGCAGTGAGGCAGAGGTCATAAACCAGATGAAGTACGGCGGCGTGGCTTTTGCAAGAGTGTCTACCTCTCAGCTGGCGGAGCGCGTTCCGGAAATGAATGTGTTGTTGCTGCCATATCTATATGATGATTCAGACCATATGTGGCGAGTGTTGGATGGAGAAATCGGCGACGAGTTTAAAGAAAAGGTGTCAGCATATGACTTGGTCGGCCTGTCCTGGTACGACGCCGGCGCCCGTAACTTTTACAGCGTTGAGAAGCCAATTACCTGTCTTGAAGACTGTGCAGGTATGAACATCCGTGTGCAGGAGTCTGCAATTATGGCAGATATGATTTCGGCACTTGACGCAAAGCCTGTAGAGATAGTTTATTCTGACGTATATAGAGCATTAGAAAAAGGCACCGTAGACGGCGCCGAGAACAACTGGCCATCCTATGAGGCCATGAATCACTATAAACTTGCCAAGTACTATACTGTAGACGAGCATGTCCGTATCCCTGAGATGCAGGTATGTTCAAAGGTAGTCTGGGAAATGCTTGACGATAACGACCGTCAAATAATCCAGGAATGTGCAAAGGAGTCTGCCTTCTTTGAGCGCAAGCTCTGGAACGAGCGAGAGGAAGAATCTCGCCGCATAGCTGTATCCCACGGCACCCAGGTAATCACCTTAAGCATCGACGAAAAGAAGAAATTCCGCGATGCCATGAGTGGAGTCTACGAAAAGTACTGCGGCGAGTACATGGATACTATTGAAAAGATTTTGGGGTATTAGCGGCGATTTGACCCTAGGGGACGGAGTCAGTGGGTCATTTTATAGGCTGGAAATAAACTTCGCCTGAGGACTTTCCTCACTAAGCTGCATCAGCTCGATTTTGATTCCGTCTGGATCATGTGTCCAGCATTGCCAATTGTGGTCTGCCCCCTGCTTTGGTGCATCATCTAAAGGTGCGCCTGTTTCGACTATTCTTTTCCATGCTTCATTTATGTCGTCCACTGCTACGCAGATATGGAAAAATCCTATATTCTCATCCTTGTATGGATTTTCTTCAGTGGCACCATAAAAAAGCTCTATAAATTGTCCGCCGCCTCCGTAGACGTACACTATCCAAGGTTCTCCGGTTTCTGGCTTTTGGATCTCAAATGCTTTTTTAAAACCTAGTGTTTTTTCATAGAAAGAAATTGTCTTTTCCATATCTTTTACGTTGAAAGCAGCGTGACTTATTCCTTTTATCATAATTACGTACCTCCTGTTGCTCATGTATTTTAGTCTCTTAGTAAAATTTAAAACAATTTCATATGAATAAATAGCTGTTTTTTGTCTAGCTTTGACGGATTTTTGGCTTGATTTCAAAGTTGAATTGGCAAACAAAAAGTAGAATGTTATAGTAGCAACATGAGGTTATGGACCTAGGGGACGGAGTCAGTGGGTCATTTTTGTAGTGGACCTGGGGGACGGAGTCAGTGGACTATTTTTTGTATGCATTTAAGGCTAGGTCAGCAGAAAAAAATTAAGATTAAATGAGGGAAGTATGGGACGTTTAGACAACAAAATCGCAATAGTAACAGGTGCAAATTCTGGAATGGGAATGGCTACAGTGGAAGCCTTGAGCGATGAAGGCGCAACTGTCATTATGCTATGCAGAAATAAAAATCGTGGGCAGGAGGCTTTTGAAAAGTTGATGATGGTGCCAGGGCGTAAAATAGAGCTTTTACTATGCGATTTAGGGGATTTTTCTTCAATCAATGCATTTGTAAATGCGATAAAAGAAAAATATGAAAGAATTGATATTTTAGTAAACAACGCAGGATTTATTTCCTTAGATAGGCAGGTTACAAAAGAAGGATTTGAGAGGCAATTTGGAATCAACCATTTAGGACATTTGCTGCTTACCACTCAGTTGGTTGATTTGATGAATCCGGGGGCTAGAATTGTTAATGTTGCATCCGGAGCCCATAAGGTAGGAAAGATTCATTTTGAGGATATCAATTTAGAGAAAAGCTACAACGTGATTAAAGCTTATTCTCAAAGCAAGCTTGCAAATGTTTTATTTACCAGGGAGCTGGCAAGGCGCTTGAAGGATAGAGGAATTACAGTAAATTGCTGTCATCCTGGTGCGGTTGCAACCAATATAGGAATTGATAGAAATACAGGTTTTGGAAAAACAATTACAAGTATTCTCAAACCATTTTTCCAAACTCCTGCAGAAGGGGCCAGAACTGCAATTTTCCTTGCGACAGATGACTCTGTAAAAGATATTTCTGGGGAATATTTTTACAAATGTAAGATCGCAGCTTCTTCTAAAAGGTCAAATGATATGGAGCTTGCAAAAAGGTTGTATGCATATAGTGAGGAGCTAGTTTATGGTGATAAACATAATTAAAAAAGTAGTAGTTTTGATATTAGGATTGCTTTTATTATATACGGTGGTTGAACTTGGCTATTACCTTATATATAAACCTTATTTGAAGAAAAAAGCAGTTGAAGATAGATTGGCAGCTTTTCATATTTATTATAGGCAAAATTATGCGTTCGGAACTGGCGGGGGTAAATATGAGCCTTTTGATTCGTTGAATAAAAATATTATTATTCAAAGGTTGGCTGCATATGAATTAAGTGGTGATGCCAAAATGGCAGTTAGCATAGAGGATATCAAAGAGTTTTTGGCTGATGAATATGATGAAAATGGAGAATTAGCCGCGGAACATAGACCTGAGAATATTCAAGCGTATATTGACTGGATGTATAGCGACGAGGGGACCGATTTTGTTATATATTATATAAGTTCGCTTGAAGAATACCAGCAAGAACATTCTGACAAGTATGGTGAAGAGCCATTGAATCGTATGCCTGAAGAAAAGTTACAAGAAATTATTGATGACTTCGCTCATTCCCCCGACATAGAAAATATCATCGGTTTATAAAAAATAAGAATGTTTTGAGCCTAGGGGACGGAGTCAGCGGGTCAATTACAACAATTATATATAATATTTGGGACGACTATTGTCGTCCTTTTTTTGTGAAATTTTTTATGGAGGGGAAAAAATGAAGATTTTTTTTTGAATTATATATGGAGAGTAATTATTTAGTGAACAGTTATTTAAAGTTTTGGAGGTAGATTAAATGAAAAAGTATATTAGTGAAATAGGTGAAAATTTTGGATTTTGGTACGTAAATGATGATGTTATTAAAGTATTTCATGATGAAGGATTTACAAATATACAAGATAATCATGGTGGAAAAAGACCTTGGATTGGACCAGTAGTGGTTAATGGAATAGATTATTATTTGCCTTTAACATCTAACTATGATGCTGAAGAAAAAAATACAAGAAAGAAAGCTCGTTTGCTTTTATAGAATTTATAGATGAGAAAGGTAATAGAAGAGGCGCTATTCAAGTATATAACATGACACCATTATATAAAACTATGGTGCATAAGTATGATACGAAGATTCAAGACGACGAATATAAAAAAGAATTAAAAAAATTAGAAAGGAATACAAATTCCAAACCAGAGAGCAAGAAGATAAGAAAAGAAAGAATCAATGCAATACAAGAGAAAAGGAAAAGGTTAAAATTTCAAGAAAAATATATAAATGCTGCCAAGAATTTACAGATGTTAAATGATAGAGTGCGCGATATTAGAGAAAAAAAGGATAGTAATTATGAATGGTTTAAAAGTGATGATGCAAAATATAATGAATGTAAAAATTTATGTTTGAATTATGTGGAATTAGAATTATTTTACAGAGAAAAGCAGGTTGAATATTTGAATAGTTTTATAGATAATAGCAAAATTGCTGATTATGAAAAGCAAATTGAGAGCCTTAAAAAAAAGAATATGAAGCTTACAGTTGAAAATGACAATTTAAAAAGGGATAATAAATTGTTAAGTGGACAAATGGCGATGTTAAAATATGATGTTGAAACACATGAAAAAGCAAAAGATAGATTATTAAATCAAATGGCAAAGATTAAAACTCAAACTAAAGGAAAGAGTATAGAAACGGAAGGGGAACCATCTACATCAACAGTAGAAAAAAGTGATGATAGAAATCAAATGGAAGAAATTGAAACTCAAACTAAAGAAAATAGTGTAGAGACTGAAGGGGAGCCATCCACATCAACAGTAGAAAAAAGTGATGATAGAAATCAAATGGAAGAAATTGAAACTCAAACTAAAGAAAATAGTGTAGAGACTGAAGGGGAGCCATCCACATCAACAGTAGAAAAAAATGATGATAAAAATCAAATGGAAGAAATTGAAACTCAAACTAAAGAAAGTAATGTAGAAACAGAAGGTGAATCATATACATCATCAACCAAAAAACAAGATAAAAAAAGTATAATAACGAGGATATGGAACTATTATAATCAGGAAAATTCTATTGTAAATGATAATCAGAAAAAAGATGGTAACAATAAAAATGACATAGGAGAAAAAATAAAAAAAGCGAAAAGAGCTATTTTTGTTGGGCATAGAAGAATTTGGCGCAAAACGAAAAATCAAGTAAAAATTGATAGTAACAATAATAATTCCAACCAGACACAATCCGCACAAATAGATTCAATAAAAATAAGAGATAATGAAATAAGTGATAACTATTTTTCAACTATGACTGTGAGTAGATTTTTGCTTTTTGGAGGCATAGATGTAATGTATAGTCGAGGCAAAAATAAATTATATAGAGCATTGACTAATCCTGGTACTATCAATATAAATATAGATAACATTGATGCTGAAAATAATATAGATGTTGCGGATAATGTGAAAAAGATACCATCAAAACATCAATAATTCGTTTGTCACCTAGATAATATTCTATTTTATAGAGGTAAGTTTATATGAATTTCGAAAATGGATCACTGACTCCGCCCCCTAAGGCCACAAGGACCCTGGTTTTGGGAGCTAGTGGGTTTCTTGGAGGAACTATATATTTTAAACTTAAAAATAGTGGCTACGATGTTTTGGGGACTTACGCGATGAATAGAAAGGGGCAGAATTATGTAAAACAGGATGTTTTTGATATTGATGGTCTTATTAATCTTATTCGTGAATATATCCCTGATGTTATAATTTGGACAGTTATGAATCATGAACGTGAGGAGGAGATTTCAGCTAAGGTTATGCCGGCTCTTTGTGAGGCCATAGGTGATTTAAGATTTATCTTTGTTTCCACTTCGGTTGCGTATGAGAGAAATATGTCGGAGGATGTACAACCATTTCTTAGAACAGAAGAAAGCTATAATTTTCATTATTTTAATGGAAAAATCAAATCTGAGACAATAGTTAAGCAGCTATCAAATTATTGTATAGTTCGTCCTGGTAGTATTTATGGCGTGGATCCGTATGGAAATATGGACAATAGAAGTCTTGCGCTAAAAAAACATGTGGATTCCGGTGAAGAATATATTAGAGCCAAGAATATTGTGTTTAGTATAGTGGATGTGAATGAATTGGCTGATGCAATCATAGAGTTAGCAGTTAACGATTTCATTGGAATTATCAATATTTCTGAGGAAAAACCAGTATCACATTATGAGTTTAACAAGACGCTGTGTAAAAAAAACGGCTGGAATGATTCTTGTATTTTAGCCAACGAAGAAAAAGAAAATATTTATTATCTTGATAATAGCTTGAGAAAATCAATTCTCAAGACTAGCATTGGATGTTTAGTTGACTCTAGGGGACGCAGTTAGATGGTCATTTAGAACAAATATATATATTATTTTGGACGACTATTGTCGTCCTTTTTTTGTGAAAATTATTTTGAAATGGAAAAAGAGTAAAAAATTTTTTGAATTATATATGACAAAGAAATTTATTTTATATAAAACAAAAGAAGGAGGCCAAATATGTTTAATGTAGTTAAAGGCGAAAATTTTGGATTCAAGTATATTAATGACTCAGTTATAGAAAAATATCATAATAAGGGTTTTAATGATGTGCCAAATAATCATGATGGTATAAGACCATGGATAGGACCATTTGTAATTGATGATATTAATTATTATTTACCTTTATCTTCACAAGAAAAATGTGAAATAGAATTTAAGCAAGATGGAAAAGTATTGGGTGGAGTCAATGTAAAGTGGATGACTCCGTTTTCTAATGGAGTGATAAAAGAGTATGACATTGATAACAAAATAAATGAACAAAAAAATATAATTAAACAAAATAATAAAGTAGAAGCATTTAAAGCAAAGGATATTCGCTATTTAGAAGCAGAAAAGGAAAAAGCAGCTGTCGCAGTGAAAAGGCTTGAGTTTGAAAAAGAATATATAAAGAATGATGCCAATCTAGATGAGTTGCGTAATTTGGTGTCGAAACATAGAAATAGAAATGAAGCCGCTGCTTTTTACAATAGTATTGAGTCATTTTATAAAGATTTCATTATCAAAGAACTAACGCAAACGATTAATAACTCTAGTGTAGAAAAGATTAATGAATTAAAAAATGAAAACGAAGAATTAAAAAACGCATATAAAGAATTAGAAGAAAAATATAAAGACTTACAATCTATAAATATAGGTAATATTAGAACTTCAAATGGTAATCTAAAAAAAGCTAATAACGAGATTAATAAACTGAAAGGAAATATTAAGAGAGAAGAAGAAAAGGCTAATAAACAGGAAGAAAAGCTTAAGGAAGCAAATACAAAGATTGAGGAGCTGCAGGCACAGGTAAAGAAACTGCAAGAAGAGAAAGAGAAGCTGCTGACAAAGGTAGCGGAACTGCAAGGAGAGAAAGCGGAACTGCGAAGTAAACTTGATGTAGTAAATACAGCTCTTGTGAGACTGCAACATGAACGTAATACAGCATATAAAAAGCTAGAGGGACTGCAAAGACCACTTAAGCCAGCAAATAAAAAGGAGGATGAAAAACCGGAAGAAGGACTATTAAAAGCATTGTATGAATTAAGAAGTGAACAAACTGGTGCTCCAGATACACAAAATCCAGGTGAAGTACAGGGAGGAAATCTATTAACAAACCCATTTTTGCAATCAAGAACTCCATTTCCAAGAACAATTGGGACACAAGACTTGAATATGATGGGGGAAAGATCGTTTGCACAAAGAATAAAACAGAAAGGAAAAATGCAATTGCCGTCACATCTAAACGGATTGAGGCATGCTACCACACCATTGCCAAGCATGAATAAGAAACTAAATAACCAAAAAAAATTTACTACTAATTTAATTGGTGATTTAAAAAAAAATTCCAGAGACAAAAGAAAGTGTAATTAAAAATACACCAAAAAGTGAAGATGGTTATCAACCAGATACTTCTAATAATGGCTCGCCAAGTAATACTCTAACTCGCCTAGGGGAAACTGTCCAAGGCTCAAGTACCCTTGAGACTAATACAAATGTCAAGAAAGAAAATAATAATAATAACTTGAAGGGGAAAAAGCCACGTTAGTGACGGAATAAGAGGAAAGGTTCATATATTATGTTAAGCGCAATCATCTTCGAAGATAATGTGCTGATTAACAGAACGAAGTATGATATGATATATGCCAGTTGAGCTAATAATTCTAGGTTTTCTTGGCATATTTGCTCCTATATATTGAATTTATTTTAGAATGTAATGAAAATTACTTTGAGCATTATATAATTTTTGAGGAGGGAAAGAAATATGAAAATTGAAAATGGACCACTAACCCCGTCCCCTAGGACCCAAAGATGTGCTGTGATATTGTCAATTCTAGCTGTCGTGGCACTTTTTATCACACCGTTTATTATGACTTTTTTTGAGCCAGAACGTGAAGAAGCTATTTCTAGTGGAGTGTTCATCGGCTCCATTGTTGGCAGCGTGTTGG
>JAEEGL016552128.1_pt1 | contig 10514 bp, 3 predicted proteins | sample 9134231 | NCBI WGS metagenome assembly JAEEGL01 (sample SAMN16246548, study PRJNA631951) | gut metagenome | biome: gut microbiome; feature: rumen; material: fiber-attached | host: Bos | place: Iran: Karaj | collected 2018-10
GCAACCCTTCTAATCAATGAATAATATGAAACTGAGTGAGTTATACAAGAAGCCGATTGGCCGTGCAGTTAATCCTGCCGTTAGTGCAACTAAGTTCGATCCAGAGACTGAGAAGATTGAGATTGAAGAGTACGTCTTTACAGACGAAATCATCAACGGACTCTACAGAATCCTTGATGCCATCAAGAACAACAAACCCTACGACCACGTAGGAATATGGATTGATGGTTATTATGGCTCAGGAAAGTCTCATTTCCTGAAGTATCTGGACTATTGTATCACTCCACGTACTCAGGAAAAAGCTCTGGAGCGACTATTGGAGGCTGTCAAGGCTATCGACCCGTTGGACGAAAACCACAACATAAGTTGTGATTACGATGCTGTACTGAGTATCGCCAATTGGCTAAAACGTGCAACTATAGATACTTGCATCTTTAACCTCGAAACCAGCTACGACAACTCCACAGATAAGAAGAAGGCTTTCCTGCATGTATTCTGGAATGAATTCAACGGAAAGCGTGGCTTCAATAAATTCAACCTCACATTGGCACAGAACCTTGAAAAGCCTCTATTGGAGAAGGGGGTATTCGAGGAGTTCAAAAACCGCATTGCCGAAGAAGGTGGAGATTGGAATGATCCAGGAGAGGCTGCCGATATGATTGACAACGAGCTTGGCATGGTACTTGACGTCGCTTGCGAACTAGCTCCTACACTTGATAAGGAAAGTATTCGTGAACGTATCTTGAAACGCGACACCAATATCAGTATCGACCGTTTCAGTTCAGAATTGGCATCTTACCTGAAGGGCAAAGGTGAAGACTATCGCCTGATTATGCTGGCTGATGAAGTAAGCCAGTTCATTAATAAAGAACGTGACCGCTACCTGAACCTTCAAGAAATCATCACTAAGCTATCTGAGGCTTGTGAAAACAAGGTTTGGGTGGCTTGTACAGCTCAGCAGGATCTATCCGAAGTGCTTGATGACTGCAATATTGCAGAGGAGAAAGACAAGGAAGGTAAGATTAAAGGCCGCTTTGAGGTGAAGGTTTCGCTGAAAGGTACCCAGCCAGAAGTGATTACCCAGAAACGTATTCTTGATAAAAAGAAGGGCGTAATGCCGACACTTGAAAAGCTCTATGACCAGCAAAAAGCAGCTTTCGGACTCCAATTCAAGTTGCCTAACAGCTATATTGCTTACGAGTCGAAGGATGACTTTGTGGCTTACTATCCGTTCGTACCTTATCAGTTTAAGCTCATCATGCAGGTATTTAACTCATTCCTGAACCTCGGCTATGTTGCCAAGGAGGTGAAAGGTAACGAACGAAGCATCATCAAGGTCATTCACTCTACCGCCAAAAACAATGCTAACGAAGAGGTTGGCAAATTTGTGTCCTTCGACGAACTGTATAACAATATGTTCGAAGAAGGCTTGCAAGCTCGTGGTCAAAAAGCTGTTGACAACGCTATTCGCATGGCTCGCAAGTATGAGCATGACCCAAAGATGGCTGTTCGTGTGGCTAACGTCTTGTTCATGATTTGCAATATCTCTCAGACTGATCAGCTGCTGTTCCCTGCAAACATTGACAATATAACAACCTTGTTGGTTAACGACTGTGACACGCCACGATTAACTATCAAGAACGAGGTTGAAAAGATTCTCGACTATCTATGTGACAACAACATTATCCGTCGCGAACCAGGCAAGAACGGTACACTCGAAACCTATACCTTCTACAGTGAGGAGGAAATGAAGGTGGCACAGCTCATACAAAGTCAGGGCGTGGACAATAACACTCAGGCAGAAATGCTGCGTGAGATATTCTTCAAGTATCTCAGCTCTCTCCGAAACAAGGAGCAATACCTTACTCGTACCTTTGCCGTAGGAGCCAGCATCAAACAGCGTCAATTCCTTAGTAATTCTCCCGACGTGATAGTAGAATTTGCCGTTGATTCTGATTACGACAGTCCAGAGCAGTTGGCACTCTCGAACACAGCTAACAAGATGGTTTACTATGTCGGCCCACAGTTCGCAGAGAACAAGAAGCTGAAGAATGCTTTCTACTGGTATTGTCAGGTGAACCGATATATGTCCACTCCTGCTACCAGCGATGAGAACGCCAACACCCGTAAGGAATTCGAGAAACGCGCCAAGGAGCAATTTGATACTATTATTGCTCCTGAGTTCCATAAGATTCTTGATACTTGCCCTATCATCAGTGGTATGCGAGTGGTTGACGATGTAGAACTTGGCAACAAGCGAGGCAACGAACGATTCCATAATGCCATTCAGAAGCATTTGGCAGGTATCTACACCAAAGGTAGCTTAGTAGAGCGTCCAGATATGCCTCGTACTACAGAAGCATTGAAGAAAACAATTCTTCGTCCTGTGAATCCAGGTGACTATGATGGTATGAATGCAGAACTGACACCTGCAGAGCATGAGGTGGATATCTATCTGAACAAACAGTTTGCCGAAGTGAACGTGGCCGATGTGACCAGTAAGTTCAGCAAGGCTCCATACGGATGGGATGCCATCTGCACACTCTATATTGTGAATGAATTGGTACGTCGCCATAGCCGTGACTACAGCTATTCCAATAATCCCAATGTTGAAACCAACCTTGTTGCCAATCGACTGGTTCAAGAGACAAACAAATTCACACTTCGTCAGGCTAAGGCTATCTCGCCAGAACTGATAAATAAGTTCACAGCAGCATGGAAGAACATCTTTGGTGTAACAGAAGCTTTCTCAACTACAGATAGCACCCAATTATTCCGTCTCAGCCGTGAGAAGGAAAGCAATAACAGCCTGTTCAACAAGCGTGAAGGCTATCGTAAGATAGAAGCTGAAATCGGTAGTTATCTCTTTGCAGAGCCTATTCACAAAGCCATTGATCTCTTTGATGGATGGCTATCTGAGCGTGATCCTCAGACCTATTTCCAAGCTGTTATTGACAAGCAGCAAGAGGCTCGCGAACTGATTGACAAATGTAAAGAGGTTGCACAGTTCACACATGATCAACTGCCCAACTATAAGCAGTTGCGCCAGTTTGCTAAGGATAACGAATACAACTTCCCGTTCGTCCCCATTGACGATCAGGAGAAAGTGGCAGAGTTCATCAAGATTGAAAACGACCCTTGGCCGATTGAGAATCTACGTACTTATATTAAATTAATGCGAGACCTGAAATATAGTCTTGATCAAGTGCGTGAAGGACTACGTGAAAAGATACGCATTGCCTATAATGAGCAATTCGATTATTTGGAGAAGGTTGCTAAAGAGCAGAATGTGCCTACCACTATTTTGGCCAACCGAAATAATGTTATTATGGCTAAAACCACTCCAGATAACATTCTCGTGCTGCAAAACAATATCAGTACTGATGCGTTTTATCAAGATCAGATAGCAAAGATTCTCGATACAGCAAAGCCAACTACACCGACTCCTCTACAGCCAACTCCAGGACCTAATCCACAGCCGGTTCCACCAAAGCCTACAAAAAAGATACGTCAGGCTTCCCTTCAGACTAAGACCAGCATACCTCTTTCTACAGAGGAAGATATTGATCGCTACCTGAAAGGGTTACGTGAACAATTGCTAAAACTGTTAGTAGATAACGATGGAGTGATGATTATTAAGTAAAAAGATATAAACATGGATACGAATAAACTGAAGAAGTTCGCCACAGAGGCAAGAAATAGATTAAAGTCTGGTATTGCTGCCAAGATTATCACGTTAGGCTTCGACAAAAAAGGCAACGTGCCAGAGCACATGCACCCCCAGCTAATGCAGGGCGGCTCCCTATGGAATGGCCGATTAGAAACTGAGGGATTCTATCATCAATGGAATGCTCTCTACAATCGTGTGCAGCAAAAAGGCATCAAAGAGGTCTATGAGGAAGCTGCCTATACTTGGTTCAATCGCCTTGTAGCAATTCGTATTCTCCAAAAGAACGGACTAATCGAGCCTGTTCTAGCATACGTTGACGAAGCACGTACTCCAAGAATTGTTGATGAAGCTCGCATGGGACGAATGCCACAGATGCAAGAACGTCAACGCCTGTTGTTGATGGAATTGCTTGATGATGATGCAAAGACCACAGAGCAGTTTGCCATTCTCGTGACAGCATTCTGCCATGAGAATCCTATCCTTTTCCGTTGCTTTGGTGCAATGTCCGACTATACGGAGCTTTTACTACCCAACGACATCCTGACAGAAGGAGGCTTTGTCGATTTGCTGAATCACACAGAGTTCATCTCTGATGCTGATTTCCGTTCACCAGAGTTGATTGGCTGGCTTTATCAGTTCTATATATCAGAACGTAAAGACGAGGTGTTTGCCAAAAAAGGAAAATTCGAAGCCGATGAAATTCCTGCTGCTACTCAGATATTCACTCCAAATTGGATTGTTAAGTACATGGTACAGAACACAATCGGACGCATTTATCTTGACAACAATCCTAGTGCTGCTTCTGAATTCAAGCCCAAGTGGAAGTATCTTGTCGAGCAATCAGAGACTACGCCCAAGGAAAGCATTTATAAGTTCAAAGAATTGACAGAACTACTTACAGGTGATTTAGCTTGTGGTTCAGGTCATATACTTAACGAATGTTTTGATTTATTCTATGACCTCTATATCTATGAGGGGTATAGTCGTAAGGAAACAATAGAGAATATCTTCAAATACAATTTGCAAGGTGTTGACCTTGACACACGCGCCAAGCAATTAGCTACATTTGCTTTAATGCTGAAAGCCTGTCAGAAAGATGCATCATTTGCAGATGCCCACATCCTGCCACATGTTCTTTCAATGCCAACTCCTATTGCGCAGGAACTAGTCGTTAATCGTCTAGAACAATTCTTTCGTGAGCATCCTTCTCACCAGCAAATGTCAGATCTTTCAGCAGCATTTAAACAATTGCAAGATGCCGACTCGCTTGGTTCAATAATTAAATTCGACATTACAGATTCTACAAAATTATCCATTCAACAAGCCTTGGATTATTGGAGAAATCAGCAGTTTATACCCGAAGAGGTGGAATTGTTAATACCTGCAATGGATTTAATTTTGACATTGACAAATAAATATTCTTCTCTTGTTATGAACCCACCATATATGGGAAAGGGGAACATGAACTCAGTACTATCCAATTATGTGAAAACCAATTATCAATCAGGAAAAGCAGATTTGTATTCTACATTTATGCTATTGGCAATAGAAAGGCTACAAGATAACGGCAAATATGGAATGATTAATATGCATTCTTGGATGTTTATTACAACATTTAATGCCCTAAGAACATCTATAGTTGACAATTACCATATTGACTCCTTGCTTCACCTAGGTCCAAGAACATTTGATGAACTATCTGGAGAGGTTGTTCAAAATGCAGCATTTGTTATTTCCAAGAATAAACCTCATGAAACAGGTGGAACTTATTATAGACTTATTGATCCTCGATCATGTCGTAAAAAAGAAGAGGCATTCTTAAATGAAGATGAGAAATACGCCAATGTAATTCAGCATAAGTTTGCAGGAATACCAGGTTCACCCATTGGATATTGGGTCAGCGACAAAATGTTTGATCTTCTTTCCGGGAAATCGGCTATTGGAGATTACTATCAATTCCGAGAAGGAATTCATACTGCAAATAATGATAAATATGTTCATTTGTGGTATGAGATTTCAGATGATTTATTTGTAACTGATGCGTTGGATTATGAGGACTTAGATTCAAAAGGAAGATGGGTTCCATATAATAAGGGAGGTGAATTCCGTAGATGGTATGGTAATAATGACTATGTCATAGCTTTTGATAAAAAGAATAGAGACGAAATGGCGCAACAGCAAGGTCATGTTAGGCCAAGCCAAGACTTATATTTTAAGGAAGGAGGTACATGGACTGCTGTTAGTATGGGACATTTTGGAATTAGATATTATCCTAAAGGTTTCCTATTTGATGCAGGAGGACAAGTTGCAGTAGGTTCTGATATTTATTCTTGCATGGCATTCCTTAATTCAACATTATTTCAATATATAGCCGAGTTAACAATGCCAACTATGAATTTTAAATGTGGTGTCATTAAGAATCTACCAGACTTACGCTGTAAAAACGATACAATTAATACATTAACAAAACAGAATGTGTCTATCAGCAAACTTGACTGGGACTCTCACGAAACATCTTGGGACTTCGAAGCTAATCCCCTTGTAGTTCTTCGTAATCAAAAGGTGGCCGAAGGTTGCTTGGAGTCCTCTTTTCTACTTAGTTTATTTGTGGAGCTTTTTGAGAATCAGTGGGAAAAATGCTTCAATCAGCTCCACGAAAACGAAGAAGAATTGAACCGTCAGTTCATAGAGATCTATAGACTGCAAGACGAAATTAAAGCAGAAGTTCCCAAAAATGAAATCACTATACTGCAACAAGGAGAAATTAATCTAATTCAGGCTTCTGATAGTTACAACGGTTATACTCTTCAGTGGAACGAAGACGTATTAATGAAGCAACTTATCAGCTATGCTGTTGGCGTATGGATGGGTCGCTACAAGCTTGGCACAAAGGGCTTGCATATTGCCCATCCCAATCCCACGGACAAAGAACTGCAGGAATACTGGTATGGTGGTGTTCAAGTTTATATCGACGATGACGGTCTAATTCCTGTGTTGCCACAAAGTTCACCATTCGATGATAATTTATCAAGTCGCATATCTGACTTTGTACGAATCACGTTCGGAGAGGAAAAACTGACGGAGAATCTGAACTACATTGAGCAGAAGTTAGGAACATCGATAGATCAATATGTGCAGAAGGATTTTTGGAAAGATCATAAGAAGATGTACCAGAACCGCCCAATTTATTGGTTGTTCTCGTCGAACAAGGGAGCCTTCAAGTGTCTGGCTTACATGCACCGCATGAATGCCTATACGGCAGAACGTGTCCGCTCCAACTATCTACTGCCCTATATTGAGTTCCTTCAGAACCAAATAGGTGAACTGGAGAACCGTGCCTCTACCCTCTCCACAGCGGAGAACCGCAAACTCCAAAATCTCCAGAAAGCTCTCGATGAGTGCCGCGAGTATCACGAACGCCTCCAAGTCGTGGCCGAACAAGCAATTGCTTTCGACCTCGATGACGGCGTAGTAGTTAATTATGCCAAGTTTGGCGATGTATTAGCAAAGATAAAATAAGTAAAGAATGGACAACTCTATAAATCAATATGCTATAGGTGAGCTTCTTGATGGAAGATACTTTTATATTCCATCATACCAGAGAGGCTATCGCTGGACAGAGAAACAGGTCGGCGACCTACTTCGTGACCTTCTGTGTTTTGCCAATGACTTTGCCAATGAAGGAAAGGACAAGAAACAAGACCAGTTCTATTGTCTTCAGCCTATTATTGCCCGTTCTATCACGGATGAGGAAAAACTAAAAGCCATTTTTGGCGAGAGTTACAATGATAGTATATTGGAACATGGAGTTTGGGAGGTTATCGATGGTCAGCAACGTTTAACCACCATTTATCTTCTGTATAAGTATCTCTTGGATGAAAAAGGATGGGATGCGGAGAAACTGAAAGACGAGGAAGACGGAAAGGAACTATATCATCTCTGCTATGCAACGCGTGATGGTTCTTCCAGTTTCCTTGAAAACATGTCAATGAAGAACTTCAAAGAAGGTAATGAAGAGGACATCAAGCAGAATGTTGACTTCTTCCATATGGCAAATGCATTTAAATACATTGCAGAGTGGATTAAAACAGACGGTAAGGAAATCAACATCCGTTATCAACTTGGTGGCAGCCTTGGCAACATACGAGACTCCTTTTTCAAGTTGTTGAATGGCATGAGCGATACCAAGGGAGGATCTGTTCAGGTTCTGTGGTATGAAATCGCTGAAAGCAAGGAAAAGAACAACATAAAAGAGTTTCAGAAGATAAATACAGGAAAAATCAGGCTTACCGATGCAGAACTAATCAAAGGTCTGTTCCTGTTAAAGAAGAACTTTACCGCTGGTGATAAATTTATCAAACAGTCAGAACTGGCCTTAGAATGGGAGTTTATAGAAAATACGCTCCATGCAAATAATTTCTGGTATTTCCTGCAAAGAAAGGGCTTCGATATGCCGAACCGTATCGATTTCCTTTTCAATCTGATTTATAAGAAGAATGCACTCAAAGACATACCAGAGATAGAATGGGACAATAAGCTCAAAGAGATTGATGATCAGCTGTCAGATACAAGGCAGAGCCAGATATTCCGCTTCTACTACAACAGATTTGAAGGTAAGATTGGAGAGGAATTACAATGTGAGGTTGCAGATGCCTGGGGCGAGGTAATGGAATTATTCCGTACTCTCGATGATTGGTTCTGCTCCCCCTCTATATATAATTTTATAGGCTTGCTCAGTCAGTGTGGAGAGGATTTGTGTCGTTTGGTTCTTCACTTCGATTATATGCCGGAGCTTTCAAGCCGCTCAGACTTTGAGGCATATTTGAAGGAACGTATTTCATATCATCTACGCGGTGTCAAAATAGACAAAGAGAAGAAAGAAATCCTTAACACCTACAAAGAGCACGATAATATCTATAAAATACTGCTTACTCTGAACATTCATCTTCTGAACGAACAGAATCAAAAGCTTGAATCGGATTCAGATGTATATAAGTTTCCATTTGATGTTTTAAGTGCGCAGAATTGGGATATTGAGCATGTGGACTCTTTCCATACGAATGCCTTGAAGAAGGAAAAAGACAAGATGGAATGGATTAAGACTGCCATGGATGATCGTTCGGAGGAATTAAATGATGGAGAAAGAGAGCAGATTAACCAGTACGTCGAGGAAAAAGCATACGACTTAGCAATTGATGTGTTGAAGAAGAACGCCCATGAAGACGAGGTTAATGAGGATGACAAGAATTCCATCGGAAACCTGACCCTTCTAGATGCCGCGACCAATCGTATGTATGGCAACAGCCTGTTCTGTACTAAACGCCGTATTATTGTGGAGCGTATCAAACAAGGGGTTTTCGTTCCAATTGCCACACAATATATCTTTGCCAAATTCTTCGATCAAAAAGGAACAAATCGTTCGCTTTGGACAAAAGATGACATAGATGCCTATCACAGATATGTCTATAATGTTATTGTCAACTACATCAAAAATGAGGAGGAAGAATCATGAATGAGAGATATACCTTTATAGACATCTTTAAGAAAGAACTTGACTTGAACAAAGACACCAAAGTCAGAATCAGCCAGGTTGTAATTCCTAAGATTCAGCGTCCTTATGCCCAAGGAAGGTTGGATGGAGTATGTACCTATGTCCGTAACACGCTGCTCAACGAAATGTTCGCCAATTTCAAGACTGACGAGATATTTGACTTCAACTTCATCTACGGAATTGTTCGCCCATCTAACGACGAATACGTTATGGAATTGTTGGACGGCCAACAGCGCATGACAACATTATTCCTTGTTTACTGGTACATTGCAAATCGGGAATTGACAGAATCAGATGATTCAGATAAGGAAGTTCGTGACGCATTGAACCGGTTCGTTTATGAGACAAGATCCACCTCGACAGTATTCTGCCATAAATTAGCGTCCTATCGGATTGATTTGTCTGAGTCGGCACCTTCCAAGGTCATCAGACAAGCGAAATGGTATTTCAAATCGTTTGACAGGGATAGCACTATCACTGCCATGCTTACCATGCTTGATGCCATCCATGAGCGTTACAACAACCAAGAAAGCGACAATCTATTCACAAAACTTGGGAACATCCAGTTTTATGTCAAGTCATTAGGCTTCTTCAACCTCTCGGAAGAGTTGTATATCAAGATGAATGCCCGTGGCTTACAGTTAAGCCCATTTGAGAATTTCAAGGCCGACTTGACCAACTTTATTGGAGATAAGGACTATGAGCCTTTTAAAAAGCTGGTTCCATTATATAGAAAAGACAGTAGTGAACAGGTAGAGTTCCATTTTAATTTCTCCGTAAAGCTGGATGCCAAATGGATAGATATTTTCTGGAAGAAAGGTTATGAGAATTTCGATGCCTCATATATGAGTTTCTTCTCTCGTTTCTTTGCCTGCAAGTACATCATTTCGACTAAGGATGTTGTCAATGACAGAGACATGCGTCAAGATGCGACTCTCAGGAAAATGTACACAGAAGCTGAGAATCGTGCAGAAACTAATGAGTACCTTGGATTCCAGGAATTTGAGCAGATATTGAATAGTCATCCAGAGTATGTGCTGACACTCGATAAGGTTCTTGACGATTTCTATGAGTATGACTATAAGGATGCCCAAAAGAACATATATGAAATGATGGTTCCATCTTGGGAAAAGCTCTCTCAGGACGATGGTGACGATTTCTACAGCAACATCAATTCAAAGATGACCCATACCAAATTAATTGTGTTTGGTGCTGTCATTGAATTTATTGAAGCTTTTGAGACATTCGATGTAGATACTTTCAAGCAATGGATGCGCATTGTATGGAATGTTA
>JAEEGL017125206.1_pt1 | contig 10514 bp, 6 predicted proteins | sample 9134231 | NCBI WGS metagenome assembly JAEEGL01 (sample SAMN16246548, study PRJNA631951) | gut metagenome | biome: gut microbiome; feature: rumen; material: fiber-attached | host: Bos | place: Iran: Karaj | collected 2018-10
CTTCCGGGATCATTTCAATCCGGATCCGGAGGATTGCTGCAATCTGAGAAAGTGAGAGAAATTATATGACGAAACAAGAATTAGCCGCTAAAATATGGGGATCCACCAATGAACTGCGGGGGAACATCGAACTAGGAACCTACAAGGACTACATGCTGAGTCTGCTCTTCTATAAATTCCTCTCCGATAAAGAAGAAAAATATCTTCTTGACCAGGGATGGACCAAAGAAGATATGAAAAGCATTAACGAAGATGATATTGATTCGGTTGCGGATTGCCAGAGAAATCTCGGGTACTTCATTTCATATGACAATCTGTTTTCCACGTGGATCAGGCTGGAGCATGATTTTACAGTCAGAAATGTAACGGATGCCCTCAATGCCTTTGACCGTCTGATTGGAGACAGCCATAAGCGTGTTTTCTCCAAAATTTTCGAAACCCTTCAAAGCAATATCAGCAATCTCGGAACGACAGCTGCGGATCAAACGAAAGCTCTTAGCAAACTGATTGAAGTAATTGATGATATTCCTACGGATCAAACGCAGGGGTATGATGTGCTCGGCTTCATCTATGAATTTCTGATCTCCAATTTTGCTGCCAACGCGGGGAAAAAGGCCGGGGAATTTTATACACCGCATGAAGTCAGCGTCTTGATGAGCGAGATCATCAGTCACCACCTGCAAGGGCGTGAGACCATTCGTATCTTGGACCCCACAAGCGGCTCCGGGTCTCTTCTGATCACGATCGGCAAGGCATTTGCCAAGTATTCCGGCGGTAGGGATAACGTGGACTACTATGCCCAGGAGTTCATCAAGAGTACGTATAACCTGACGCGTATGAATCTGATCATGAAGGGGATCCTTCCAAATAACATTCATGTGCGAAACGGCGATACGCTTGCCAGTGACTGGCCGTATTTTGACGATAGCGATCCTGAAAACACCTATTTCCCTCTACCTGTTGATGCCGTTGTCTCAAATCCACCCTATTCACAGAAATGGGATTCTTCAAATCGAGAAGGAGATCCTCGCTTTTCAAGTTACGGAATCGCCCCAAAGAGCAAAGCGGATTATGCTTTCCTTCTGTATGATCTTTATCATATCCGACCGGATGGAATTGCTGCTATTATTCTTCCCCACGGAGTGCTATACAGAGGTAATGAGGAAGGGGCCATTCGTCAGAATCTGATCGATAACAACAAAATCGATACGATCATCGGGCTACCTGCCAATCTGTTCTTCGGCACCGGTATTCCGACAATTCTTATGATTCTGAAACAGACTCGCGATGATACGGGTATCCTGTTTGTTGATGCATCAAAAGGCTTTATCAAAAACGGAAACAAAAACAAACTTCGTTCCCGTGATATCAAACGCATCGCCGATGTTGTGATTAGTAGAAGCGAGGTTCCAAAGTTTTCAAGAATTGTTTCAAAAAGCGAAATCATCGCAAATGATTACAATCTTAATATTCCCCGATATGTTGACTCTTCTAATCCTGCTGAAAACTGGGATGTTTATTCGCTTATGTTCGGAGGAGTTCCTAATGTCGAACTGGACGAATTCAATGAACTATGGACAGCATTTCCTTCACTTTTTCAGGGATTGTTTGAAGAATTCCGTCCCGGGTACTCTAATATTATTACGGAGCATATCGACAGCGCTGTCTATGCAAATGTTGATGTGCAAGCTTATATTGCTCAATACCATGAACGCTTCGATGACTTCGAAGATTATCTCCGCCTTCGTTGGTTAGTGTCACCTGAATCTGTCACAATCCAAGCAGAAGAGGATGAAGTTGCATCAGAGATTTTTCGCCGTTACCAAGGGATTCCTCTTGCAGATCCATACGCAGCTTATCAAGTTCTCGATAATCAGTATAGTATTCTTACGACCGACCTCGAACTGATTCAGGCAGAAGGTTTTTCTGCCGCGGTTCAAAAGGTTGATCCGAATATGGTCACCAAAAAGAAGGATGATAAAACTATTGAAGTTCAGGACGGCTTCAAAGGACATGTGCTTCCGTTTAAACTTGTACAACAGCTTCTCTTACCAGAAGATCTTGCTAAGCAAAATGCTTTAGAAAAAAGCCTGCAAGATATACAAGGAGAATATGAGGAGATCCTTGCCACGCTGTCGCAGGAAGAACTTGACAGCAGCATTACAAATGACGATGGAACAGCTTTTGCAAGCAAAGGCGTAGGAGAAAAAGTTAAGGAGATCCTAGCTGACGTTACCAGCCCGGAAATAGAAGCCCTTCAGCAATACTTGCTTCTCTTGACCAGAAAAGAGAAGAAGCCGGAGCTGTTATCCTATATAAGGGCTTGCTCGGAGGTGAATTGGAGCAATATGGAAGCCTCTAAGAGCGGAACGTATACAAAAGGGGTTGTCTCCAAATATATCAATCATCTACAACAGCAGTTTGCTTTCGATCCCGATAGTTTGGAGTTCAAGCTCTTTCATGTCAGTGAATTGATGGAGCAAGAAAAAGTACTTAAGAAAGCCATTAAAGAGAACACAGCATCATTAGAGGAAAAAACAATCGAGTTGATTCATGGCATCTCTGACGAGGATGCAAAAAAGATACTAGCAGAAAAATGGATTTGCCCGTTAGCATCTCAAATTTTGAAGATGCCTAAACATATTCTAAATGATTATATTGTTCAACTGGGATCTTATGCATCAAAATATGTTGTTACTATCACAGAATTGGAAGTAAAAATCAAAGAAGCAGAGATCCAACTTCATGAAATGCTTAAAAATCTGCGTGGAACCGAGAATGATATTGAGGGACTCGAAAGTTTTCTCTCTTTGTTGGGCAATGAAGCATCACTGGAAAAAATGATTCCTAGTCAAGAGGAGAACACGCCTGCGATTCGTTTTTCAGGGTTTACTTCTTCTTGGAACAAAAAGAAACTCGGGGACATGGGAACAACATATATGGGGCTTTCAGGCAAAACAAAGGACGATTTTGGTCATGGCGCCGGGCGATTCGTTACATATATGAATGTATTCCTTAACCCTGTGTCTGATATTACAAGAACAGAAGCTGTAGAAATTGATAGAAATCAAAACACCGTGCAATATGGTGACATCTTTTTCACGACATCGTCCGAGACTCCAGAAGAGGTTGGTATGTCTTCAGTATGGCTTGGAAGAGATGATAATTTGTATCTTAACAGTTTTTGCTTTGGGTATAGACCAAACACTGAAGTTGATCCATACTATATGGCATATATGTTACGATCAAAGACCGTTAGAAGCAAAATCGTATTTCTTGCCCAAGGTATTTCAAGATATAACATATCAAAATCGGGAGTAATGGACATAGAAGTTCCAATGCCAAATATTGATGAACAACGCCTGATTGGTAAGTTTTTTTATACTATAGACGAATTAATAGCACTAAATCAGAATAAGTATGAGCTTCAAAATAAAATGAAGAGAGCATTACAGCAGAGGATGTTCCTATAAAGTGGAGGCTATGTAAAAATGTTCAGCAAAGAAAGCGATTTTGAGGCTGCTCTAATACAGCGCCTTACCGAGCGGTGCGGATGGGACAAGGCTGTTCTGAAGTACAAAACCGAAGAGGATCTGGTCCGCAACTGGCAGTCGATCCTTTTTGAAAACAATCGCCGTCGAGATAGCCTGAATGATGTGCCGCTGACCGATACAGAAATGGGGCAGATCATCACACAGGTTAATACTGTCCATACCCCAGTCGCTTTGAATGATTTTATAAACGGGAAAACCGTGACGATCAAGCGCGACAATCCCGCAGATCCGGAGCATCTTGGGAAAGAAGTCAGTCTGCGAATCTATGACCGAATGGAAATAGCCGGTGGTAAGAGTAGGTATCAGATCGCGCAGCAGCCGATCTTTCGTGCCAGCTCTCAGCTTGGGCGAGATCGCCGCGGCGATTTTATGCTGCTTATCAACGGAATGCCGGTGATTCACGTTGAACTGAAGAAATCCGGGGTGCCCATCAGTCAGGCCTATAACCAGATCGAGAAGTATTCACATGAAGGGGTGTTCTCCTCCGGTATCTTCAGCCTGGTGCAGGTCTTTGTCGCTATGTCTCCGGAGGAAACGGTGTATTTCGCCAATCCCAGCGCTGACGGGAAGTTCAATAAGGATTTTTACTTCCACTGGGCTGACTTCAACAATGAGCCGATTAACTCCTGGGAGGATATTGCCGGACGGCTTCTGTCCATCCCGATGGCGCATCAGTTGATCGGGTTTTATACTGTCAGTGATAAGAGCGACGGCATTCTGAAAGTCATGCGCAGCTATCAGTACTATGCGTCCAATGCCATTGCATCCCGCGTTGCGAGACGCGACTGGGAGGTCAGAGACATCTGCGGCGGATATATCTGGCATACGACCGGCTCCGGCAAAACGTTGACTTCCTTCAAAACTGCACAGCTTATCGCTGCCGCGGGAGATGCCAACAAAGTTGTTTTCCTGATGGATCGTATCGAGTTGGGGACGCAGTCACTTTTGGAGTACCGCGGCTTTGCTGGCATTATGATCGATGTGCAGTCGACCGAAAACACGGATGAACTGGTCTCCCGGTTGAAAAGCGATAAGCCATCGGATACGCTGATTGTCACTTCAATTCAGAAAATGAGCAATATCCAGACGGGGATCGGCATGGATGCGGATATTGAAAAGATCCGCCGTAAACGCCTGGTGTTCATTGTCGACGAGTGCCATCGCTCGACCTTCGGCGAAATGATGACTACAATCAAAGAGACTTTCCCGATGTCTATGCTCTTCGGCTTCACAGGAACCCCGATCTATGAGGAAATCGGGCATGAAGGCCTCGGCACCAAAGACATTTTCGGCAATGAGCTTCATCGTTACAGTATCGCGGACGGTATTCGTGATAAGAACGTGCTTGGCTTTGATCCTTATATGGTCACAACTTTTGACGAGAGAGACGTGAGGCAGGCTGTGGGCCTTCAGGAAGCGAAAGCATCTTCGCTGGAAGAAGTGTTTTCAGACCCGGCAAAGCAGGCAAAGTTCTATTACTACATGAATGAATGCCCGATGGTCGGGAAGCAAGATGCAACTGGGCGATATATTCAGGGCATTGAGGACTTTATTCCGCGTTCGCAGTATGACGGCAATCATGAGCATCATATGCAAGTTGTTGCCGATATAAAAAAGAACTTCCTTATGCTGAGCCGCGGAAAGAAGTTCCATGCGATCCTGGCCACCAGCAGCATCCCAGAGGCGATCGAGTATTATGACCTTCTTAAAGCAGAAACCGATTTGAAGATCACGGCGCTGTTCGATGCCAGCGATACCGAAAACGCAGATTTTTCCATTGCGAAGAGCGATGCGCTGATTAGAATTCTGCAAGATTACAACAATCAGTTTGGCCAGACGTTTACCCTCCCGACCTTTCCCAGCTTTAAAAAGGATGTCAGTTACAGGTTAGCGCATAAGAAACAGTATGCGAGAGCGGGGAGAGAGGATCAGCTGGACCTCCTGATTGTTGTGAATCAGATGCTTACCGGATTTGATTCCAAGTGGGTCAACACTCTCTATCTGGACAAGGTTCTGGCATATCAGAATCTGATTCAGGCTTTCTCCAGGACAAACCGTTTATTCAATGAAAACGAAAAGCCTTTTGGCATTATCCGGTATTATAGGTATCCATTCACAATGCGGAAGAATGTAGAAGACGCGTTTGCCATGTTCTCCGGAGACAGACCGCTCGGCCTTTTTGCGAATAAGCTTCCGTACAACCTGAAATACATCAATGAAACATTTGATGCTATTGTTGTTTTATTCAGGAATGCCGGCGTAAGTAATTTTGAACATCTTCCGGATCAGAATGAGGAAAAGGCACAATTTGCTAAACTGTTCCGCCGCCTTTGCGGGTTTGTCAATGCGTCCAGGCTACAGGGGTTCACTTGGGAGATAAAGACATATTCGTACACAGACGAAAGCGGGAACGCCTCGAGTATTACGGTTGACCTCGACGAATCGACATTTGGAATCTTAATGCTTCGGTATAGGGAACTCTTCAGTTCGGGAGGTGTTACGCCGCCTGATGACACCCCATTTGATTTAGATGGCTCTTTGACCGAGATCGATACCGGGAAAATTGATTATGACTATATGAATACTCGGTTCGTGAAGTTCTTGGTAGCATTGACGAACGGAAATCCTAATGAGATCGAAAGCGTCCGGGCAGAGCTCCATTCCACCTTTGCTTCTTTGACAAGTGAAGAGCAGAAGTATGCGAAGCTTTTCCTCGCTGATCTTGAAAGCGGAAATGTTACCATCGAGGATGGAAAATTATTTAAAGACTACGTCAGCGAGTACATGAAACGCGCAAAGGATGATTTGATTCATCGCATATCAGTAGCTTTAGGTGTCGATGAGGACAAACTTCGCGAGTTTAAACAGAGCAAGGTCACGGAGGCAGATATCGACAAGTTCGGGAGACTGACCGCACTGAAAGCATCGGCTGATATAAGCAAAGCAAAGGCTTATTTCGATGCGAAAGACGGAGTTATACATCCGATTCCGAGAGTCAGGCAGAAGCTGGACAAGGTACTGCGGGAATATATCATTCTTGACGTCCCGCCCGAAGTCTGATCATGGCTTTATAGTGTAGAGGTGCAACTCATGGCATTAACAATTGACAATCAAAGGCGGAATGATCCATGGTAAACATTAATAACAAAAGCTGGGATCAGCTTAGTTTCTCTGACATTGAGGCGTTTCTGATCGATGGAGAGGAAAATACGTTCTTCGAATTCAAAGAGGATCGCGAACCCAATGAGAAACTGACGAAAGAAATCGTCGCTTTTTCCAACACTTACGGCGGATATGTGCTTTTGGGTGTAAACAATGATAAATCTATTGGCGGATGCTCCTCGTGGAACGAACAACGGATTCATACGCTAATCCATGATTCTGTTTTGCCTACTCCAATATTTGATGTTAAAAAGCTTACGCGTGAAGATGGTATTACCATTTATGTAATTAAGGTAGAGGAAGGAACGTTACCGCCCTATGTTACAAGCAAGGGACAGATTTTTGAACGTTTGTCTTCGGGTGCATTTCCTGTTAAGGATTCAGGCAAGCTGACTTTGTTTTATAACAAGAGAAATGAGGCGGTCAACAAGATCCGGAATAAAATAGAAATCCCAGAATTAACCGTTTCTAAACCGTTCCCAAATAACTATTGCGGTTATGTTGATATGGGGTTTTCATTAACTTGCTCTGAAGAAACAGTGTTACACAAGCATTTTTATGATTATGATTTTACGCCGGTTGTAGAGCATTTAAGAAAAGAGGGGTATAATCAGTTTAGCATTTCTCAAGTAGGCGGAGCATATCAGATTAGCCTAGGAGGCCTTTCGTTAACAGATGAAAGCGGAAAGGAATATTTGATAAATGCCGGATTGAATAACTATATGGAAATAATGTGGGACGGGAGTGTTAGAAGTAGGTTTTCTTTATATGCAAATGCTGGGACACCAATTGTTCCCGTTCACTGTTTATTCGTTTTTAGTAGTGTTTTCGGTGAGATCTATAAGATCATTTTTGAACAGGATTTGCGTGACAGATTTATATATGCGCAAAAATACGAGAAATTAACCGTTTTGAAGCAGTTTACTCCAGTATTTGGCGTGTACAAAGACTTGGACAAAAAAGAGGATGATTATCAATTAATGTCCGATACACATAAAGAAAGGTTTGGAGGAAACTCGATTATTATTGGAAACAGGATTCCCTGGAACGGTTATAACGTAATAGACAGAAGATGGTTGAACGAACATGGGAAGGATTTCTCCGTTGATTCGCTTCTTCACGAATTGTTTGATATCAAATATAAAGCTTTGGGGTTTATCGACCTTAGCCCGCTAAAAACTATTAGAGAAAACTATAATGGAGTGATGGAATAATTGACAGGAGGGAACATATGGGGTTCATTTATATCTTAACGAATCCGTCTTTTCCACAGTACGTAAAAATCGGATATGCAACGGACGTACAACAGCGCTTGGATGAATTGAATCGCAGCACTGCTGTCCCGTTTGCATTCCGTGTGTACGCAACCTATGAGGTCGATTCGACGCTGTCTGACAAAAAGCTGCATTCCATTCTGGACAAGCTAAATCCGGATCTACGGTCGAAGGAGGAAATCGACGGAAGAACGCGCATTCGTGAGTTCTATGCAATGCCGCCGGAAGATGCGTATGCGATTTTGGAAGCGATCGCTGAAATCAACGGTTATACGCATCGCTTGAAAAAGTGGAAGGCATCGGCAGAAGAGAGAAAAGCCGAGCAGATGGCAAAGGAAATCGATGAAGCGCATCAGGAGCGCATAGCCCCTTTTGCTTTTTCAAAGTGTGATATCAAACCCGGCGAGCAGGTTGAGTTTTGCTGCGTCGGTAATCCGCATGACGGAACGCTGTGCAGAGTTCTTGATGATAAGCATGTGGAATATGAAGGTGAACGGTGGTCGCTTTCCGGCTTGGCAACGCATTTTGTCGGAGCAAAATGGACCGTCGCTGGTCCGCGTTATTTCAAATACAATGGCGAATGGCTAAACGAGATCCGACAGAAGATAGGGTATTAATCAAATAAGGGATTCATCTATGGATAGTGCATTTAAAGTTCTTCAGCAAAGAGAAATATATGATTTTCTTGAGGGTAGTGCGTATACTGATCTTGTAACATACGATGGATCATCCTATGGCATGCCTTATCAAACAGCGGGAGATCTTGATATTATTTGCAGGAAATTTGGTATAACAGATCCTCTTGGCGGTAGTCGTTGGACTTACGTCGAAACTCTTTTGCAATTTGCAATAGAACATGATCGTTGCGAGGAAGTCCTCTCCTATTTCTTTTCATTGGAGCAATTTACGAATTTGCAACAGATTCCTGATATGGAGGACATAGAAAAAGTTCATCTACAGATTGTCACCGCCGCAATAAAGAAGATAAATGAAATCATTAGATTATCAAGAAAAGAATTGCATCTGATAGACGGTCACTTTTACATTGTAGATGTTGGAACGAAGCCAGCCATTCAAGCCCCGCATATTGATATGATTACAGTTGCGTACATTAGAGGATTGCGGGAACGCTGTGAACAAGATTTTTTGGCGGCCAATTTCGATAGCGTTCTGACAAAATCGAGAACGTTAATAGAAGAAACCCTAATTCATATTCTTGAGCAGAATAGTATTAAGCCGGTTGAAAATGGTAAAGTTGGGGATTTGTATAATCAAGTTAAGCAGTTAAGAAACATGCAACAAAATAGTGAATACGATAAGAGAGTAAATGGACTGCTTAGTGGCCTTGAAAAAATAGTACAGAACATTGGTGACATGCGGAATATCAATAGCGATGCGCATGGCGTTGGAAGCAATAGAATACGGATAAGTGAAAAAGAAGCAAGATTAGTTATGAATTCAGCCATTTCTTTTTGCGAATACTTGTTGTGAAAAAGCTGGGAATTTCTATTTTTTGTTGTACCATGATCTACTATACTGGCGACACCCACGGGGATGTGGAAAAACTGTATAATTTCAAAGAACGGTTCGGGCTGACGGTGAAGGACACGATCGTCATTCTCGGCGATGCCGGATGGAACTATGATCAAGGCAGCCATGACCGCCTTGCAAAGATGTTCCTGAAGCGAATGGGCGTGACAATCTTTGCGATCCACGGCAATCATGAGGAGCGACCGTACAATCTTCCTTACTATCATGAAACCGAGTGGAGCGGTGGGAAAGTCTATGTCGAAGACGAGTTCCCCAACATTTTGTTCGGTAAAGACGGAGAGGTTTATGACCTCGACGGGCATCGGACGATCGTAATCGGCGGCGCATATTCGGTTGATAAGCCCTATCGTCTTGCATATGGGTATCGCTGGTTTGCAAGCGAGCAGCCGGACGATGCGATCAAAACACGGGTCGAAGCCGCACTGGATGCTTTGGATTGGAACATTGACCTTGTACTTTCGCATACATGCCCGCAGAAGTTTGTACCGGTAGAAGCATTTATGTCGTGCGTTGACCAGTCATCGGTTGACCGGAGCACGGAAGAATGGTTGGACACGATTGATGACCGCCTGACCTATCGGCATTGGCTCTGCGGACATTGGCATATCGACAAAACGATTGACCGTTTCCGCTTTGTGATGGATGATTTTGTAACAATCGACGATCTATAATTTCTATAAAAACGAAGCGCAGTCCGGGAGTTCCGGGCTGCGTGTGCTTTTGGTCGATTACTGATCGCCGTTCGCCAATGTGAGGAAAGCCGGACGGTATTCTGCGAGGAGGCGCTTTGCGACGAGGTCGATCTGTTCATCGTCGGTCAGCAGGCGTCGCTTCAAAAGCTCGTAGCGCTGGCGCTTTTCTTCCTTCGCAAAGTGCATTTCACGGGATTGTTCCGGGCAGTCGGTATAGTTCAAGGGGACACCTTGAAACTGCTCGCTTGTGAGATCGAACACGCAGTCGCCGATGACGTTGA
>JAEEGL017174885.1_pt1 | contig 10514 bp, 12 predicted proteins | sample 9134231 | NCBI WGS metagenome assembly JAEEGL01 (sample SAMN16246548, study PRJNA631951) | gut metagenome | biome: gut microbiome; feature: rumen; material: fiber-attached | host: Bos | place: Iran: Karaj | collected 2018-10
AAGAACGCCAAAAGTTAAGAAAAGAAACCGAAGCTCTGCGTGTTGCAATAGAAAACGGTAACGATGGTTTTGCTTTAGTAGATGTAAATGGTGAAATCTTATACGCCAATTCTGCTTTTAAGAGCTTCTCAAGTAAGTGTTGCGCAACGGGAAATTCGGTACTGACCCTTTTTTCAGATGCAGTTGTAAAACATCAAGAGCTAACAGAATCAGTCAAACGCTGCCTTGAAACCCTTGATGCAGGTGCAGTCTGGCACACCGAAGTTGCTTTCGCTGGAGAAGATAACTCAGCTTTCGATTTCAGTTTAACAACCGTAACCGATAAATCAGTCGCAGCTTGCGTCTTGTGGGTAAGAGATGTTAGCGCTATGAAACGCCGCGAAAAATTCCAACGTGAAATTCTTTCAACAACATCCCATGACTTAAAAGGACCACTCGGTGCAATTACACTTTCTGCAGAATTAATCGAAGATCAAGCAGACCCTGATAGCCGTATCCACGAAATAGCTTTAAGGATCGGTTCTGCAGCACAAGGCGCTATCAATTTAATTGAAGAGTTTTTGAGCGCTAGACGTTTACAGGAAGGTAACTTCATTATGAAGCCCGTTCAAACAACGCTAAACGATGTCTTAAAAGGTGTCGCTGATAATTACGAAGCAATCGCAAACGCTAAGGGAATTCAATTTAAGGTTGAAGGAGAGGATGCAGTTCCGGCTTTTGTTGATCCACTTGGAGTATCTCGTGTTGTTGGGAACCTCCTAAATAACGCTTTTAAGTTCACACCAAAGAGTGGAATAGTGGATGTAAAATTTGCAAAAAAAGATGATGGTGGTTGTTGGGTTGAAGTTACAGATACTGGATCCGGTATTGAACCATCAGAGGTCGGACAAATATTCCAAAGATTTACTCGGCTGGAACGCCATAATAATGTTTCTGGTACAGGACTTGGGCTTTTTGTTGTGAAAAATATTGTTAATGCTCACGGTGGAAGTATCGAGGTTAAGAGTACCGTAGGACAGGGAACCTCATTCAGAATAGAATTCCCATCTAATCCACCAGTAAACGAACACGGAGAGTTGATTTCACTGGAATTCGCATAATAGCTACTTGTATATTGGCAAAATTAAACAGGTTTCGGTCTTGGTGTTAAAAACGATCTTAGCTTTGCCAATTTTAAGTTGCTGAATCACTTGAGCGCGCTTTTCGTCTAGGCTGTATTCTTTAAGACCGTAGTCTGTTCCTTCTTGCAGAATAAATTCGTCAACGATTCCTAAAAGAACCTCTTCTTTCAGCGAATCAAGTGGTATATCAAGATATTCAATGTCGTCCATAAAAACCATTCTAACAGGGACAGAAGAACAATATCAATAACCACGAAATGGGGGAAGTTGATGAGTGTCCAGGATATGTAGTCCCTTGCGTGTCAATGATTTTTTTGACACTACGCTCCGCAGGAGCGTTTTATGGCTAGGCGGGGGTAGGCGAACGAAGCGAAGCGTAGTGAGCAACCCCCGTATACAACACAACCACAACCGCACCCCGGAGGGGTGCTATAAAAACAACCAAAAAGAAAGTGCCCTCAATTAAAATTTTTATTGCTTTTTATTGCGCCCCTACGGGGCGCCGTTGGGGGAATCTGCAATACACGGTCACGCAAGCGTACCCGCCTATCCTGAAATCGTCCCGCCGGGGCGATCGGGAATCTGCTACCTGCTAAAAGCAACATCAAATCTATCGATCTTTATATCAACAACGTTCATAACCTGCGACAACAAAAAAAGGAAGCACATAGGCTTCCTTCTTTAGGTCATTATGAACAACGCTAACGCTCTATGCTAAAGCAGCCTTAGCCTTTTCTGCAATGCTTGCAAAAGCATCTGGATCGCTAATAGCTAAAGCAGCTAATGCTTTACGATCTAGCTCGATATTAGCCACGCTCAAACCGTGCATAAACTTGCTATAACTAAGTCCAGCCTTGCGTGCAGCAGCCCCGATTCTTACGATCCAAAGCTGTCTGAAATCACGTTTCTTCTGCTTACGTCCAAAGTAAGCATCCTGCATAGACTTATCAACAGCTTGTTGAACATATGTAAAACAGCTCTTGCGTCTTGCCAAAAATCCACGAGCTAAACGACGAGCCTTGTTATGTCTGCGCCGTGTAATAATTCCACCTTTAACTCTCATTCCACCACCTCGTGTGTTTAACTAAATCCCTAGCAACCGTACGGTAAAAGCCTCTTAATCGCAGATTTATCGGTTGATTTAACATCAGTCCAGCTGCGTAAACGACGCATCCTCTTTGGAGTCTTCTTCGCCGTATTGTGACTCTTATTGGCCCGTTTCCTCTTTATAAGCCCGTTCGCATTTACCCTAAATTTCTTATGCGAAAGGCGATTTGTCTTAATCTTAGGCATGATACACCCTATTTATTTCCTAACAAAATAACGCTGGTGGGCACGAGCAGATTCGAACTGTTGACCTCTTGCCTGTCAAGCAAGCGCTCTAACCAACTGAGCTACGTGCCCATAAGTTGTTAATAATACTCAGTTTTTAGGACACAAAAACCTAGAATCTGTATGCATCTATAAAAACAAGCGTAACTATACAACGTGATGCGAATAACTACCAAATACAGATAAAAACGTCAATAAGTGCTAGGCATTATTTTTAGTTATTTGCAGCCTTTTTCGGCACGTTAAAGACGTTATAAGACTTGAGTAGCTCTAAGGCTCTGCTCAACTGAGGATCGGAGGATAACCATTCCTTGAGATCCCCGTTCTCTGGATCCTGCTTATGAACCTTCTTATCAACAACAGGGGTTTTATTTATCTTTCTCAACACCCCATCATCGTCCAGCCCATCAGGGTTCTTTATCGCCCCCTCTAACTCGCTCTCACGCAGGAAGGATGGTGTTTCCTCTTCAACCGTATCTTCTGGAATTTCATCATCGATAGGAGCCTCTACCTCAACGTCAGGAGCAACACCGGTAGCTTGAAGAGAACGGCCACTCTTGGTGTAGTAAAGTGCTGTGGTTAAGGTCAAAGCACCACCATTTTCTAACGGTGTGACCGTTTGAACAGAGCCCTTACCGAAGGTTCTCGTCCCCAAAATTAAGCCTCTCCCGTGGTCTTGCATTGCGCCGGCAAAGATTTCAGAAGCCGAAGCTGAACCACCATTAATCAAAACTACCATCGGATAATCAGGTTCAGTACCACGTTCATGGGCAAAAAACTTCTTCTTTTGCCCCTCAACTCGCCCATCTGTATAAACGATTATCCCATCTTTTAGGAACATATCAGAAACTGCTACAGCCTGTGTCAGAAGGCCACCAGGATTATTTCTAACATCAACAATCAAACCATTTAATGTCTTCCCACCATTTTCAGAACTCATCTTATCGATGGCACGCTTCAAATCTTGCGATGTATTATCCATAAACTGACTAATACGGATATAACCGAAACCATCACCTAGATAGCGATTTCTAATACTCTTAACCTTAATTTCATCACGAACGACTGTTATTCCCAAAAGCTTTTTTAAGCCTTCTCTGGCGATAGTTAGCTTAACAGTAGTCCCCTTTGGGCCACGCAACCGCTTTACAGCTTCAACAAGAGAAAAATCCTTCGTATACTTGTCGTCTATCTTTACAATAACATCCCCTGCCTTAATTCCAGCCTCAAAAGCAGGAGTTCCTTCCATTGGGGAAACAACTAAGAGCAAGCCATTTTTCATAGTTATTTCTATCCCCAAGCCACCAAAGTGACCTTTTGTCTGAACTTGTAAATCTTTATAATAATCTGGGTCGAGATAGCCGCTATGTGGGTCAAGAGCAGCAAGCATTCCGCGGATAGCACCATCGACTAACTTTTTGCTTCCGACCTCTTCAACATAGTCACGTTGAACTAATGCCAAAACATCAGAAAAAACTTTGAGGTTGCTATAAAGATCATCATCATCGTCTTCAACGTCATCTGCTAATGCTATAGAACTAAATACCCCAAAAAACAGGCAGATTGTTACAATAAATACCTTAAAACAGTTATAAAATTTGGAAGGCATAGCCCCACTCCCCATCAAACTCTCAAAAAGAATAAAAAGACACTACATCTGTGTTATACGATAGCAGTAAGCTGGCAAAAGATTCAAGATACGTTTAGCAGATAGTTACTCAGGTCGCTTCAAGCAAGTTGCGGGTATCTGAACTTACCCCCGTCACCGGAAACCTGCGCCCTGAATCCAGCTTACGGCAAACAGCAAAACACTAATTTTGATGAGTGTCCAAAATTTTAGCAACAGGAAGCAGTTTGCGGGAAGCGGGTTGCTGGCTATAAAGCGTCGACCTTAGCAATTTGAATGTCAAAAGTTTATTTGTTTTGTTGTTTTTTCTGCTATCAGCTTGCGTCAGACAGCTCCCGTATTACAACAAAACTTGAGTGTCCTCAATTTAATTAACAGCTCCGTAGGAGCGTATTAAGGCTAGGCGGGGGTAGCAACGTTAGTTGCGTAGTGAGCAACCCCCGTATCCGCACCCCGTAGGGGTGCCATAAAATCAACAAAAAAATGAGCATACCTATACCCCTAGCAGCCATAAAGGAAATATTTGGCTGCTTGGCTAAGGTTCTGGCGATACTCGGCTGGGTCCAGCCCTTTAATGATGTAACAGTTCGCTCCAGAGGCGTAACTGGCGCTGATATGCTCCTCAAGGTCAGAGGTTGAAACCATAATTATAGGAACCTTCGGATTATCCTTTCTAATCTGCGGCAGAAGATCTATCCCGCTTTCATGGTCAAGCTTTACATCCAAGACCACCAATGCAAATTCGTTCTTTGAAAGATAGTCCAGCGCCTCTTTAGTATTTGCAGCTTGATAAATTGTAAGTGGTAACGGCACATCCTTCAGCGCCCTAGAAGCTACAATCCTGTGTGCTGCATCATCATCAATAAGGAGAACGTTTTCCATCTATTCCCCTCCTTGACTAAATGGTAACGCTACCTTAAAGCAGGAGCCTTCCCCTTCTTCACTCTCAACAGTTACATAGCCATCCAAGAGCGTTGTCAGCTTCTTCACACAAGCAAGCCCAATTCCAGAACCTTCGATATCACGACCATGCGCCCTTTGGAACGGTCTAAAGATAGCTGTCAGACGATTTTCAGGAATACCAAGACCGTTATCTTTGACAGAGATCTGAAGCATACGGCTTGAGATCTGTTCCGTGCTAACGCTGATTTCTAATTTTCTTTCAGGAGAGCGGTACTTTATAGCATTACCGATTAAATTACTTAAGATCTGATAAAGTTTTAGTCTATCACTTCTAAGCTCTTTTACCTCAACATTAATATTCAACTCACACCCAGCTTCGGCAAGACGTGGTTTAAGTTCATTCTTTATGTCATTAAGTAACGCTTCTAAATCGATATCTTCATCAACTTTGTTGCCACGCCCGATCTTTGAATAATCAACCACACTCTGTACCAACTGTTCTTCACGAGTAATAGCGTTATTCATATGCTGAAACACTTCGTATTCTGGGCTTTCCTCTGTAACCTTTAGATCTTCCTGTAAAACCTGTAGCATACCTTTAATGGTAAAGATCGGAGATTTCAAGTCGTGAGAGATCATGTAGCTAAAATCTTCAAGGTCGCGATTTTTTTCTTCGATCTGCTGTTGTCTTCTAATTAAACTTGTTACATCAAAAATAATAGATAGTGTTGATGTAACATCCCCTGCCTCATCAAAGATCGGCACGATTCGCATATCAGCCCACATCTCGATGCCGCTTTTATGATAAAAGCGATATCTTGATTGAAACGCTTCTCCACATGAACTAATTCTGATCGCTTTATTGAAATCATTTTTATCATCAGGATGTACAATATCTAAGAAGAAATCCCTATCATTAGTATTGTAAATATCTTCAACAGAAAAACCTGTTAGCGTTTCTGTATATGGACTGCAATAGGCAACCTTCCCCTTTGCATCACGGATAACGATAGCTGCTGCTAAGTTTTCAGTTAATACCTCATAGCGCTCCACCATCATATCCGTTTCATCGCTAATCTCTTCTAGGGCACGTTGCTGATAATCAAGGACCTCTTCATAACGGCGAAAGATCTTATTTAGCGATGTAAAAACTGGTTCATTTATATCTTTAGGATTGAAGTTTGGATCTGGTGTAATCTTTTCTGCATTCCTATTAATTGCTTTACGTATCAGCACTAACAACCAATACGGACCTGTAAATAAAAAGATACAAAGATATCCAATTCCTAATATAAAGCTTAGAATCACCCAGATACTTAGTTCATAACGAATTGGACCGAATGCATAATTGATTAAGGCGAGAAGAGCAAGAGAAGATAATAAGAACAGCCCACTTACAACACATGGTGCTAAAAGAATCTGTAGAGCCACCCAAATTTTTGACATTGACCCTTTCATTATCTAGTACCTTAATTCCCTATCCCCAAATACTGATCCTTTTCCATCTCAAAATTACGCTTAATATTCTGTAAGAAACCGCGTTTATCGTTTATACCCACAAGATCAAGTAATCCAGATAACTTTTCATCAGCTCTATTTTGTATTTTAGGAGAGCTACCTAACCCCAAAGCGTGTGCTGAGAGATCTGCAATTCCGATAACGTATGATAATGGAATCTCTGGGATAGGACATTCAATAGGTTCTGTTGGTAAGTCATGATGATAACGGATAGCTTCTTTCAAATCTGGTCCAAAGTTCCACTTTTCAGCGATAAGTTGTCCGACTTCTGTGTGATTGAAAACAAAAACATTTTCTTCTGCACCACAAAAGTCGCGTTCATTATCAGCAGCATCTTGAATAATTTGGCTGTATGTTTCTTCGGCTCTTTGGAGTAACAACAATTTCCCGATATCATGCAAAAGTCCTGCAGTAAAGGCAGAGTTCTTTTTATTGTGGTTAATTTGGTCTGCTAAGCACTTAGCTGCGATAGCAGTTGCAATATCATTAGTCCAAAGCTGTACGCGCAGCGGATTTTTAGATGGGAAAAGGCTTGAAAGTGTTGTCGAGCTGAGCAGGTCCTTTAACTCATTAACTCCTAGAACATTAACACACTCCGCAATAGTCTCGCTTCTCTTACCGCGATCGAAATAGACAGAGTTTGCGATCTTGATAACCTTAGCCGACATCGCTTCATCAGACTCAATAACTTCAACGAAGTCGTGCGCTGTCGTATTTGGATCAACCGATAGCTTAAAAGCTTTCTGGGCAGAACCTGCCATCATCGGGATACCACGTTTCCCAACAACAGAATTGATAGCACTGGTTATAGCAGGAGATAGAGAACGTACCCCTTCTTGAGTGCCCTTTTTTGATTTCTTGTCTTTAGAAAATAAACCCTTAAACATATCGCTACCCATTTACAGTAAGACTAAAGCCTTAGATGAGTAGCAATATATTTTAGATTCAAATGATTTACGTTATCGCAGGTGAAACTGGGGTGTTATATCTTAAGACCCAAAGGTCATAAAACAAAACTTCAACCCAGATCCTTCGTAATTTCATCCCTAGACGTAAGATCTAAGTCGCACCGAGACGGTGCGGCAACGACGGTACGACAACGGACGATTAATCCGAAACCTTAATCCCTACGATAGACTCTGCCTGAAACTCTGGATTATCAACATTAAATTCAACCGAGTTATCGATTAATGGATCATCAACATCAGCATCGACCTCGATATAGCCTTTCTTAACAGCACTCTTTGCCTCAAGTTCAAAGCTTAACTCGCCGTATTGTCTTTCTTCAAAGAGATCATGAGAAAAATAGTAAACTATGTATTTTGAAGCCTTGATTGAGGCACTCTCTGCAACATTCACATCAGGGTTTGTGCCGTATGACTGCCCATCAATTTTAAGAGATGATGAATTTGGAACGTAAGTCAGTCCCCCAGGAAATCTAATCTTTAAGGCGATACCATCTTGGTGAAGCTTTGAGATAACGACCTTAACAAATGTCCTATCCACTGTATCAATAGAACGTGATGTTGCTGTTATACTAACTTCAGCTGCTCCAACATAATCACCATGATGATGATGTCCACCACCACAACCACAGACTAAAGATAACATTGAAACAAGCATCAATTTACGAAACATAGCCCTCACCCTCAAAGAAAAAACATCAATATGACAGAATAACAAGGAGTCTTTTAGCACAGTTTTTAAAAAGCCAAAAGATCGGAATGAATCAGGGGAAAAAGGAAGCCCGAGTAGGTGGAATAACAGGAAAACCTTAAAGGTCGCTGTTCTGCTCGGGAAACGATCATAGCCGCGGAATCTCCGAGGCCGGATCGCTTTCTTCCCTCGCGCCGGCAATCGAACCAGGCGCGAAAGGTGCGACTGATCGCCACTGCGGGGTCACACCGAACGTGCGCGGCGTTTGCCGCGCGGCGTCTTCGGCGGCGGAGAGTGCGACTTCCGAAAACGTCTTCGGAATCGCCCTCTTCGAACCGATCATCGTTCCGAAGACCGATCTGTTGTCGCTCATCTGCCGACGCATCGCAGCGTCAGGCAGTGCCTCGCTCGAAGAGGCGAACGTCCGCCGCTGGATACCGTCGCAGCGATAACGCTGTTCGACGGGCGTTGCCGTTACGCCGAGCGAGAACGACTTCTCGCCGGCAGTCGTCGCCGTCCACGACGCCGCTCCGCGGACGTCGAATTTTTCAACGCGAGCGATTGCCGCCGCGTCGATCTTAAACGACGACGACGCACCGTTTGACGACCAGGTTAAGGTCGCCGAAAATGACGGCTCTGCGGCAAACGCGCCGCTCAGGAAATAAAAAAACGCGGCGAGGGCCGCAAGAACGAATAAAATAAAGTTCCTCATCACACACCTCCATGTGGTTAGAGAAAAAAAACTTTCGTCCCGTCCCAGTGACGGAACTTAAAACCTTTAGCATATTCCACTACTACTAAGGCAAATTGTCATATCTCGTTATGCTGTATTCTAAGTTTTTGTTGCAAAAACCATAAAAATTAGTCTTTTCACCTAGTTATATTTCGTAGTTTTACATTCAACACTAAAAAAAAGGCGCAGTTTGTAAAAAATCATGGTAGAATGTACGAAGGTTTTCTTTGTATGTTGTTGTGTCTTTTTTAGGTTGTATGAAAAAGAAAGAAGCTGGTTTTACCATTATTGAACTATTAGTTGTTGTATCGTTTGTTGCTGTTTTTGGTTCAATGGCGTTTTACGACTTTAGAAAAGTCGATGACCCAAGTAAAAACAGTGCAAATGAATTGGCTAGCCTTTTTAGAGAGGCTCGTAGTAAAGCGATGGCATCAACCCAATCATATTTGGTTGAGCCATTAAGCGCGACAGAGATCAAGGCGTCCTACGCAAAAAACTGTACCGCCACCACCTGGACCACAGACAATAAACTTTCATTAAAGCTACCAAATAAAACGTCTGTCAGCACCGATTGGTCGATCTGCTACAACAGTAGAGGACTGGCTGACAGTAGCGCCGACATTCACGTCGGTGGGAACGGTAGATCTGAAGTTGTGCAAATTGTTCTTGGAGGGGGGGGTCGTGTTAAGCCACATGAAATCGTTTACTAATAACAGATCCAATGAAGCAGCGTTGTCGCTAATTGAGGCATTTGCAGCATTATTTGTTGTATCATTCTCTGCCCTACCCTTTGCATACGCTTACCAAACTCACTTTGATTTTAACACGAAAAGTGAGCATCAAAGTGGAGCAGCACTCGCAGCTCAAATTGTGCTCGACAAACTTCGTGCGGAAGATTTCACAATCATTCCAAGATCAGGCAATGGGCCAACAGAACAAGTAAAAATTGGCCGCGCGAATTACAGCGTTCAACTCGGATACTGCAAGATGGGAAAATACTGTACATCAAATAGTGTTCGTGAAATTCGCTGTACAGTTTTATTAAATGGGAACAAGGTATATGAAGTTGACACGGTTTACTCACAATTACGCTAAGGAAAGTGGTTTTACAGTACTTGAGGTACTAGTATCAAGCGCACTCGGGCTTATCATTACCTTTATGTGTGCAAACACCGCAATTGTCCAAAAAGAACTCTTCACACGCGACTCCGCAAGAACCACTTTAAATCAGGATCTTCGTGGTGCCTCTCATGTATTAATCAGTGATGGTCGTGTCGCTGGTGAAAACTTAACAGAATCATTCCCTGCTGTTGAATTAATCAAAGATAAATATGGCAAGCAAGAGTTGGTTCTAAGACGTAACCTACTCAGCTGTGTCCTAAATGCTTGCACTAGCCTTCATGCTGGAGCTTCAAGGTCGTAGATCTATATCGCATACTCAAATACCAAATCTGGCTGTATTCGTAACGACGAAAAAACGAAATACAATATTTGGAAAAATTACAGGGCTACTCATAAAGATTCATCTAACACTGTCAAAGCCTATATCTTTAACTCTGGAACCAAAAAGGGAGAATTTATTAACTATAATAATGAAGGCATCACCTCAAACAACTACTGGATA
>JAEEGL011656836.1_pt1 | contig 10513 bp, 9 predicted proteins | sample 9134231 | NCBI WGS metagenome assembly JAEEGL01 (sample SAMN16246548, study PRJNA631951) | gut metagenome | biome: gut microbiome; feature: rumen; material: fiber-attached | host: Bos | place: Iran: Karaj | collected 2018-10
AATGTCTTAAACTTCAAGATTTTCCGACCACATTTGACTTTGGGAATCAAAATAAACACGAAAGTTATAAACAACTTGGAAATTCCATATGCGTAAAAGTTCTTGAAAAAGTAATAGAAAGATTAATGGAGTTCTAATATGGGGAAAAAACAGGTTTGTAAATCTGAGCAAATCTCAGCAAATCTATCAATGATTATTGATTATGACGAACCTCTGACTAAGCAAAGTGATTTTCTAAATGCTTTTAATCTTGCTTTAGGTAATAAATGCGAAATATTTAAATATCATAAAACACATAATGTTTATTTCTATGAAGAAAATGAAAAAATTCACTTTTTTCTCACCGGTGCCATAACATATCTTAGTTTTCCACATCCTTTATTTAAAAAACGTCTTCAATTAAAAAAATGGTTCAAAGATTTCTATAAGGATTATTCAATACGACCAATTGCAGATATACATATAATTGGAATATATCATTATCAAGGATTGTATCTATTTGTTAATTTTAAGGCGGAGGATTACATCGCCAGAAAACTTAATTCTAGTGCTGCGCATGTTTATTCAAATGATTTGTATCAGGCTCTTGTTAATGGAAGTTTTTATAAAACAGATAGAAATGAAAATCACATAACAATATTAACTGTTAGAACTTTTGCAGATTTTCTTAGAGGGAAAAAGACAGAAAATTCTATTTTTACCTTGTTTTCGAAGTTTAATAATTCATTTGATTTCGGAAAATGGATTTATGCAGATAAAGCAATTATAGAAATGAAAAACGGAAACTGGTATCAATGGAAAGGCACAGAATGGCCTGGTTGGTATTTGGAATATAAATTTTCTTGTTTTATATTTACAGAAAATTGTCAGAAAGAAATGGTTTATATCGGAAGCATAAAAGATAAAAGTTTACTTGATTTTGATATTTTCTTTCCAAAAGCAAATTACTACGGTGATTTAAAGGCCAGTGATATTGATAAAAAAGAAGCTCCTGGAAATGATCAGGAGAATGTGTTAAAAGCAATTAATCAGTACGGAAAACTTTGGTATGTTATATATGAACATAACACTGAAAAAGATTCTTTACACAATAATGAAATGGCAATACGTCGAATGAATTTAATTGGTGACAAATATCAACTAGGCAAAAAAATATCTTATGGGAAAAAAATGAAACATTCTGTTGAGTTTAAACGAATGAAAATATTTGAACTAAATAGAATAAATTTAAATGAAACTCTTTCTGCATTTAATCAGGGACATCAACCTGATGGAAAAAAACGTGCTCCCAAATTTCTTATTAACAAAAAAAATATAGATAATTTTATAGTGTACTCTTACGAATATAAAAACAACTATGAAAGTCAGATGCAAACTGACAATTTATCTGAGGTAGCCGAATTCACAAATAAATGAATTAACCTCTACTCCAGGGTTTTAGGGGCGAAGCCCCTAGGAGAGGGGGTCGCCCATTCTTTAGATGAGGCGCAGGGGGAGACTTCCCCTACAAAAACACTACCCCATCCGTCTTACTCGTTCAAGGTTTTCACGGCTGTTAAGATTCCTTCTGCTTATAAATCGCAGGACTGTAACGCGGTGCGTGCCGTAGAGTTTTGCCATCTGATTTACACTCGTGCCGGCAAGAAGCATCATGCTTACCGCAAGTTCGGCTCCGTCGAGTTTGCTGTAAGCACTTCTCTTTCCGCGGGGACGTCCCAGCTTAATGCCTTCTGCCTTCCTGCGTTCAAGGGCTTCCTTTGTTCGCCTGCTGATAAGGTTACGTTCTATTTCTGCACTAAGACCGAATGCAAAGGCAAGCACTTTACTCTGAATGTCATCACCAAGCCGATAGTTGTCTTTGATTGTCCAAACGCGCACACCCTTTTCCATAAGCAGGTTCAGAATAGACATTATCATAAAAAGGCTGCGGCCAAGACGGCTAAGTTCTGAACAGATTATAAGGTCATTCTTTTGAACACGCGACAAAAGCGTCCCCAGTACACGCCTGCCAGGTTCAACTGTTCCGCTGATTGTCTCTTCTATCCAGGAGTCAATTTTAATTCCCTGCCGCTTCGAGAACTCTTCGATTTCAAAGCGCTGATTCTCTACAGTCTGTTTGTCTGTACTTACGCGAATATATCCATATGTCATATATTTAATATAGTAAGGAATCTGAATTTTACAAAATCAATTAGTGTGTTATCATTATAAAACCCATGGACACCCTAACCCCCGCAAGCCGTCACAAAAACATGTCTCACATCCGCTCAAAGGACACCAAGCCCGAAAAACTTATCCGCAGGGCCCTGTTCAAGGCAGGCTTCCGCTACCGTATCTGCGACAAACGCTACCCGGGAAAGCCTGACCTCATCTTCCCGCGATACTACGCTGTAATCTTCATCAACGGCTGCTTCTGGCATGCACACGACGGGTGCCAGTATTTTGTTTTTCCCAAATCGAATCAAAGCTTCTGGCGAAAGAAGTTTACTAGAAACAAAGAACGCGATGCAGAAAACCTCAAGTATTATCAGGAACAGTGCTGGCGAATCTGTGTCGTGTGGGAATGTGCAATCCGCGGAAAAAACTCCAGGCGCAGAATAGAAAAAGTCACCGAGCAGATTATCCAGTGGCTCGAGGAACCGGAAGAAGCATTTCTTGAAATCAGGGGTTAGTACCAATCCTCTTCTTCCCTTTCCTCAGCATTAAAAAGCGGCTAAACAATAATAATTCACAGTTCTTATTAATCTTTTAACTTCAACACTTCCAAAAATTCTTTCGTTTCATCAGTTGTTACAAATTGATAATCTTTATAAGTAAATCTATCTTTTGGAAATGCTTTATGTCTAATATCTGGCCATTCATTTTTTGCTGTTACTTTCAAAATCTTTTCAGGGTAAAAATTCTTATTCAGACTTACTAAATACAAAATATCAAATCCTGGCACAATATGAGATATAATTTTTTTTTCAGAATAATCCGAAACAGTCTTTACCTGAACTTTTTTCTCTTTTTTATTCTCTTTAAACTTTATATCCCAAGCTTCTTGACTTGTTTTACCAAATTTAACATTTTTATACCCCTTATCAGTTAGGTATTTAAAAATATAAGCTTCACCAATTACACCTGTTTTTTGGTCTCCGTTTTCAGGAATAAAACTTATCTTTGCTTTCTGTAATTTTTCAAATTCTGCGTATGCCTTAGCATAATTTTTAACAACTTCTTGAAAATTCAAGAATTCATCCATAATAATCACTCCTCCTTTTACTTTAAGCAACTTTACGAACTTTTATTGGTTCATCGTCATCTATTTCAAGTTTCTCTCCATCATCGGGACCTGGATTTGTACCGAATGATAATTTATATAAATCCTCCTGATAAGATTTAGAATCAAGCCACAACATTGAAAACAATGGAGTTTCAAAAATACCGTCATCAATTTTTACTGGCATTGACTGTATAGGATATTTATCAATTAGTTCGTTAATATCAAAATTGTTCCAATCATATGCATTTACTGTTTCATTTTTTGCGCTACCGTTCTTTAAACCTTCTTCTATGACTCTTTCGATTTCTGCAACACAATTATCAAAAGTACATGGATTAGCAATCATAAAGTTTGGCCATTTATCATATTTCTTCTTAAAAGCAATAGCATTCTTTATTATCTGAATTTCCCAGCTTTCATATGTAAAGAAAGAACAATTCATAGTAAATGGAATTGAATCACATATAATTGTAGTCCCTGGATCCAATTCTGCAAGTTCCTTAATCGTATATATTTTTTCCATTTTTCACCCGCCCCTCAAAAAAAAGGAGCCCCTGGCAAACACCAAAGGCCCCGAATAAATCAAACCAAAATCAACAATTAAATCTGATTCAACGCACTCACAACAGCATTAATACCTGCACGGCCAACGCTTGTAGAAGTTCCAACTCCCCAGAATGTGCTACCATTTTCAAGCGTAATCTGTACATAAGCATAAGCCGAAGTATTGTTACCGGTTCCAACCGAATGCTCATGGAAAGCAGTAATATTGAATTTTGGAGCCGGAGTATTTGCAAGTGCTGCAGAGAATGCATCCAGAGGACCGTTACCCTTTTCACCAATTGCAAACTGTTCTCCCTTCCAGTTCACAACTGCACGGCAAGAAACCTGTGAAGAATCAGATTTACCTTCGAGCTGAGTTTCTGCCAAATCCAGAACTTCAAGATTAGACTTATTTGTAATCCACTGCTTAACAAACAGCTCATAAATCTCTTCCGGTTTAAGTTCGCGTTGTGCCTTATCAGCAGCTTTCTTAATCACATCACCCAAAGCAGGATGCATAGCTTTTGGCAAATTCAGGCCGTATTTCTGTTCAAGAATATATGCAGAACCGCCCTTACCAGACTGACTGTTAATTCGAATAATTCCTTCGTACTCGCGGCCAATATCATGCGGATCAATCAAAAGATATGGAACATCCCACAAAGCATTTTCTGCCATATCAGCTCGTGCAACCATTCCTTTTCTGATAGCATCCTGATGACTTCCGCTGAATGCAGTAAACACAAGTTCACCAACATAAGGTGTGCGCGGATTAATTTCCATCTCAGTAAATTTTTTATAGTAGTCAGCAATTGTAGGAATATCCCTAAAATCAAGTTCAGGATCAACTCCCTGGCTGAACATATTCAATGCAACATTTACAATATCAAGGTTGCCGGTTCTCTCGCCGTTACCAAACAAACAGCCTTCAACACGATCAGCACCTGCCAGAAGTCCCATCTCACAGCTGGCAACTCCGGTACCGCGGTCATTGTGGCAGTGAGTACTGATAATAACATTTTCCCTGTCAGTAATGTGATTTGCAAAATATTCAATCTGATCTGCATAAACATTTGGTGTTGAACATTCTACAGTTGTAGGAAGATTCAAAATGATTTTATTATCCTTTGAAGTTCCCCATTCATTTTTTACAGCTTCACAAATTTCTACAGCAAAATCAATTTCTGTCATGCTGAAGCTTTCAGGAGAATACTCAAGCCTGATTCGTTTTCTATCTTCTTCTGACAAACATCTTTTAATGCACTTAACACCATCAATGGCAATCTGTTTAATCTCTTCCTTTGATTTATTAAATGTATATTTTCTCTGAGCAGGAGATGTTGAATTATAAATATGGAAAATTGCCTTCTTACAGCCCTTCAGGCTTTCAATCGTTTTTTCAACAAGCTTCTCTCTGGACTGACACAAAACCTGAATCGTAACATCATCAGGAATATGGTCCTCTTCAATAAGGCGTCGAATAAAATCATATTCAGTATCACTTGCAGCAGGAAAACCAACCTCAATTTCTTTAAAGCCGAGCTTCACAAGCAAATCAAAAAATGCAAGTTTCGTTTCAATCCCCATCGGATTAATAAGAGCCTGATTACCATCGCGTAAATCAACCGAACACCATATTGGAGCTTTTGTAATTTTTGCAGAAGGCCACTTGCGCATCTGTAAAGGAATGTCAGCAATTGGTGCATACTTTCCATTTGGATTCATACCAGCCATAATGTTTCTCCCATAAAAAAAGACCTGCTACCGTTAAGTAACAGGCCTGTAATTTACAAATTAAATAAAAATTAAACCTGTTACCGCGTGTGAAGAGATAATAGAAGTGTAAGTAGTAGGTTTAATGTTTTCATAGTTAACATAATAAAACTATCAATTATTTTGGTCAATAGCGATTTGCTTGTGTTAGAGTGATTCACGGTCATTTATTCATTCTTCTTTCAGGAGTATTTGTTTTGGCCGCAGGTTTCTACTACACGAATGTTATTGTTGCTAAGAATTCATTACTGCATCATCCGCCCTTCTGCCCTTCACTAACGTTCATTCTCCGTTCGCGCCTTGCACTCACTTCGAACTACCGGGGCTCCACGGCGTGCTCACTTTCTTGGGGAAAAGAACACCACTACTTGTGTTTCTGCTTTTTTTTGTATCAGGCTTTTGAATTAATTATTGAATAAAATGTAAAGTTTATTTTTCTTCACTAAAGGAGTATTAAGATTTGTTCATTTTTTTTTCAGGAATTTTAATAAAAATATAATTCCAATGTATATATATAAATAAGATCAAAATTAAAAACAGGTGGTTTCTATGGAAAATACAAAATATCGGGATTCAGTGTTTGTTGATTTATTCATGAAAGATATAAATGCAAAGGAAAATTTCTTATCCCTTTACAACGCAATTCACAATACAGATTTAAAACTCAGTGAAGTTACAATCGAAAGCGAAATAATCGATCAGACACTGTATAATACTTACTATAACGATGTGAGCATGATAATTAACGGAAAACTTATAGTCCTTGTCGAGCATCAGTCTACGATTAACGAAAATATGCCGCTGCGGTTCCTGGATTATGTCGTGCGTCTTTACGAAAAAATTGTCCCGCAGAAAAGCCGCTATAAGAAGAAGCTGGTTTCAATTCCCACTCCGGAGTTTTATGTCTTCTACAACGGGACCGAACCGTACCCGGACATTAAAACACTACGGCTATCAGATGCATTTATTATAAAACAAAAAAGACAACAGTTGGACCTTACAGTTGATGTATACAACATTGCAGACCCGCACCCGGAAAAACCTTTGACGCTCCTGGATAAGTGTGCTATTTTAAAACAGTACTGTGAGTTTGTAGAAACTGTCAGGAGCTTTAAGGAAAATGATTCTGCCAATCCTATAACAGAAGCAATTTCTTACTGCATAAAAAATGACATTTTAAGTGAATACCTTAAACGAAAGAGCACGGAGGTAAATAATTTGTTAATAGCCAATTATGATTTCGAAATAGACAAAAAAGTTTACGCCGAAGAAGCCGCTGAAGATGCATATGCAGAAGGAAAGCTAGAAGGACAAAACGAACGTGCTAGAGAAAATGCACTTAGAATGCTGAAAGGTGGTAAACTTAGTATTGAAGAAATTGCAGAGTATAGCGGACTATCTGTTGAACAGATAAAAGCATTGCAATAAGGTGTCATTCTTAACACTTTATAATATAGAACAAATTTTTATATTCAGGAGTTTTAACGTGAAATACACAAAAAAAATTATGGCAGCCGTTGCAGCCGTTGCAGTTGCTGTTAGTTTTTTCGGATGCGTTTATAACGATTATGAAGACCAGCTGTCGAATATAGAACTTCCAGCATCAGTCGGAGAAAATCCGTTTGCAGGAAAGACATTTACTGATGGCGAGGATCAATTGAATTCTTCTTATTACTGGGCCTCTACCTGGGTCTTTGATGATTCAACATTTACTCAAACAGATACAGATTATCATGACGGTAAAAAGACAATATATAAAACCGTATATAACTATTCTTATGATACAGAAAAATCTATGCTTTATTTTACGGTTAAAAGTGATACTACAGAAGACGGAACTTCTTTTTCATCAATTAGTGAATATAAACAGATTCTACAGAAGTCTGGAAGAACCGGAACTAATCTTGAAAACCGTATTCTTTATGAAAAATACTGGGCTTCTTCGCTGAGAACTTATAAATATAAAATTCAAGAAGGAAATATACTTTCTCTGGAAGCTTATTTCACAGGAACACTTCCGTCTGCTGTACCCTTTCACAATGAACAGAATTTAGACAATTTATTTATTGATATAAGAAATGGCATAATTTCCTATGTTAGCAGTGATGATGATTGGGAAGAATGGTATGATGAATGGAATATTAACTGGTATACGACATTTGAAAATGGAAACTTTCAAGGAAAAATCTACAAGATGCGTAATATTCCAATTAAAAACGAAGATAATGAATTGATAGGTCAAAAATGGTCTGATTATTGCGAATATATCGGAACTGTATCTGGAACTTATAAATGCAGCGGAACCGGAACAAAAGGCTGTGAAGTAACAATAACAGTAACAGAACTACCAGAAACTGTTACAGAAATAGAAAAGAACAAGCCTTTAGTATTTTTAACTTGGGATTATTTCGTACTTTAAACTGATTCTGCAAATCCCATAAACTTTTTCAGCACAATCATCCCTACACATTATACTCCTTATTGTAGTAAATGTATTCCTCAATAACATCAGCAAAACATGTGTATTTGAATGTCGCCATATTCTTTGCCCAGTTCCACTGCTTGATGTTTTCAGTATGAGGATAAGGCGTGTAGAAAAGCCGCTTTGAAAAATGACGGAATACAGTAAAATGTGTGCCGTTTTTTTGAATTTGAAAATACTGCACACAGAATTCCGCTTTCAATTATTAGAATCCTTCCCCGCTTCTTATATTTAATCACTACTCTTTTTCCAGCTATCCAATAAATAATAAAATGGAAACGTCATAAAATGATGAATTTCAACAGTAATTTTTTTATTAAATTCATTCCAATAAAGATAACGTCTTCTAGAAAATAAAAATAACTCCTCATCAGATATTTCTTTATTTAATCCCCATGTAACAGGATAAACAACCAGCAGAACACAAGGAATTAAAATTACAAGCAGTGGATTTACACTATAGAATCCATATCCAAGAATAAGGATAAAAATCAGGTTATCGATAACTGACATTACTTTATGCAGAATTTTCAGTCTCTTTGTAAATTTATATAAAATGAATAATACCAGATTGAGAAAAATATATACAAAACTTATGAAAAGAATTTTTTCTTCTGACATGTCACTTCTGCATCCCTAAAACAAAAAGCAATTTTTTAACCTCCAGCTTCCTATTTCCCCTGGTCAACAGTCTCTGCATAGCGAACCGTTTCCATTGCATCTTTAGCGTATTTATCAGCACCAATCATATCAGCATAATCCTGATTCAACACCGCACCGCCAACAACAACCTTACACCACGAACATTCCTTATGCAAAAGTTCAGTCGTATCTTTCATCGCAGGGACTGTCGTTGTCATTAATGCACTTAAACCGCAAACCAGAGCATGTTCCTTTTTCACAGTCTCAACAACTAAAGCCGGCTCTACATCTTTCCCTAAATCGATTGTATTGAAGCCATAATTTTCAAGCAGTGTCCTTACAATGTTTTTACCAATATCGTGAACATCACCTTTTACAGTTGCAACAACAACAGTACATTTTTTCGGTCCGGAAATTCCTTTCTCCGCAATTTTATTTTTTATTTTTTCAAAAGCACTTTGAGCAGCTTCGGCACTCATCAAAAGCTGAGGCAAATAAACCTTCTTTGCTTCATATTCTTTTCCAATCACATCAAGGGCAGGAACAATATGTTCATTTACAATCTGCAAAGGCTCAACAGTTTCCAAAAGCTTTTCACATAAAGTTGCAGCCAGGACCTTAAGTCCGGAAACAACAGCATCGTGCAAAGTCGTAATTTGATTTTTGTTCCCGCCTCCTGTAGCAGAAGTTGCAGAAGTCACAGCAGAACCTGCAGCAGCGGATGAAGAAACAGTTTTTTCAGAAACCGGAAGAGTCTGAATAAAATTAATATATTCACCGCAGCCCTCATCAAGTCCATGCAAAAGACAGAATGAATAATAAACCTTCATCATCTCCTGCGAATACGGATTAATGATTCCCGAAGAAAGTCCGTTTTCCAGTGCCAGGGCAAAAAATGTTGAGTTAACGATTTCACGCGAAGGCAAACCAAAGCTGATATTTGAAACGCCAAGAACTGTATGAATATGCAAAACATTTCTTATGTAATTAAGCGACTTCAATGTAGACAAAGCTGACTGAGAGTTTGTACTAACAGCCATACACAAAGTATCAAACACTAAATTCTTTTCTTCGATTCCATATTCTTTTGCAACCTTGATTATATTCTTAGCAATTTCAATTCGCTTCTCAGGGTCTGAAGGAATTCCGTCTTCATCCAAAGTTAAAGCTACAACAACTCCGCCGTATTTTTTTACCAGAGGAAAAACTTTTTTCATGCATTCGATTTTTCCATTAACAGAGTTAATCATAGGCTTACCGTTGTAAATCCTTAGAGCCTTTTCCATTGCTGTAAAATCAGAAGTGTCAATCTGCAAAGGTAAATCTGTAACAGCCTGTAATTCACTTACAATGTTTACTAAAACTTCACTTTCATTTAATTCAGGAAGCCCAACATTTACATCAAGAACATCTGCACCTTTTGAAGCCTGGGTCAATCCCTCTTTTAAAATATAATCTTTATCGCCTTCAATAAGTGCCTGCTTAAATCTTTTCTTTCCTGTAGGATTTATTCTCTCTCCAATTAAAACCGGTTTTCCGCCAAACTTTACAGCGTGTGTATATGAACTGATTAAAGTGTCATTTTTATAAGTAAGCTCAGGCTTTATATTTAATGCATTGATTTTTTGCACTGTCTTTAAAATATAGTCAGGTTCAGTGCCACAGCAGCCGCCAAAAAATACAGCACCAAGCTCTGCCATTTTAACCATATCATCGCTGAAATCATCACTTCCAACATCAAAAGAAGTAACCCCGTCTTTAAGCGAAGGTAAGCCAGCGTTAGGTTTTACAATTACCGGTAAACTCGA